>Ga0209723_1001195_pt1 | contig 42468 bp, 36 predicted proteins | sample BiotimSIPDNA_2_FD_185750 | JGI IMG/M metagenome (GOLD analysis project Ga0209723, IMG submission 185750) | Anaerobic biogas reactor microbial communites from Washington, USA - Biogas_R2 time_0 SIP DNA (SPAdes) (version 2) | ecosystem: Engineered > Bioreactor > Anaerobic > Unclassified | place... | reverse complement strand
CACCTCTTCGTTGATTACTGCAGAAGATTACTACCCGTCGAACCCTGTAGTTGATGAGTTGGGTCCCTTGAGTTTACTCTTTAAGTGTAAGGATATTACCGATTCGGTAACGATCGACTTTTCCTATTATACGAGTCTTTTTGGTGATTTTGATTCATTATATACCTCTAATCATGATTTGCGCATTGAATTAAGAGAGGTGAGTTATTCGTATTACAAATATAAGACGACCTATTATTGCCAAAAATATGCCATCGATGGGAATTATTTTTATGGTATGCCTGCCCCAGTTGCCGTATATAGCAACTTAGAAAATGGTGCGGGAATATTTGCAGCTTACAATTCTTTGTCAACAACCTATTATGTGAAAGCAAAAGGTGTTCGGCCGCAGTAATGTAGTGAATGGTGCCATTGTATTTACAGGGTACAATATTTCAGAAAAAGGAATAAAAAGTATACTTATATAATTAAAAACTAATATGAAGAAGCTAATTTTCGCCACATTCTTTTTGAGTTTATTCTCTATGTCGGCTTTCAGCCAATTACAGGTTGGGGGCGGTCCGGCATTCTATATGAATGAAAAGTTTTGGGATGAGCAACGGAGTAGTTTGGACTACACGTTATCGTTAGGGTATGCTGTCAATAAATTTGATGTGGGGCTTGAATTCGTGCAAAATGGTTTTTATGGGCTGGGGGGCAAGCAGGAAATACTATGAGTTTTATCAATACCAGACCTTTGGCCGTTTTTATCCATTTAAACGACGAACCTGGTTTATTAAAGGTGGGGTAAATTATTCCACTGAAGAAATTCGGGGTTCAATTATAGCTCCTGACAAAACATTGATAAGAAAGTTCGAAGATAAAGGCCGAATGCTTGGTCTGGAGGGTGGCCTTGGGTATCAGGACCGCTTGGTGAAAAACACGGACTTGTTTTTGAACGTTAGCCTTTCGTATAATTACCTCCATCTTCTTTCTGGTAGCTATTCCGATAACTACTCACGCGAGAAAGTGCCTTTCTATGCCCTTAAAATGAGCCTTATCTATCAATTCGATTTTAAAAAGAAAAAGTCAAACTAGGGGTATGAAAAACAACATCCTGCTTCCATTCATCCTGATCTTTTTTGTGGCCTGCGATTATCCTTTTTTCACGGTACAAGAGGAAAATATACCGAAGGTTGTAATAAGCTCATTCTTTTGTCACGATTCGCTGGTGCGGGTGAAGATTGAACCGGTGGTCGATGCCTTTACCAACTCGATGACTACCTTGGTGGTGGAAACTGTAAAACTAACCAACACGAAAACAGGGCAAACTTTTTTTCTACAGAAAGAAGACAATTCGGGAACGATATATTCCACTACGGAAATGCGCCCTGCCTTAGGCGATGTGCTCAAAATAGAGGTACAGACCAACGCTTCAGAAGAGCCGGTAGTGGCGGTCGATTCCATAGCGGAAACGCTGGTGCCATTCCGGATTGCCGACACCGGGGTGATGGTAATCGACAACTCTTCGGGGAACACTTTTTCGTGCGAAATTCGACGAAGTGTGAAAATCCGTTTTCTGCCCCTTAGCAATGAGGAGCCTGTTTACCTCGAAATTATCGCTTTTGTATCGGATTATGTTGATTATCTCGGGCTGGATGGAACAAGTGAGCGGCAATCGACCCTCAGATCAACCACCTCGTTTATCACTTCAGAAGATTACTACCCCAGCAGCACAGCAATGGATGTTTATTACCCGCGCAGCTTGTTGTTTAAATGCCCTGCCGGCCCTGATTCATTGACTGTTGATTTTTTATACAATACTGGCAGCATGTCGTTTGCCGACGATGGAGTTGAAGATAATGCCCACGATCTTAGAATAGAACTTCGACGGGTGTCGAAGGCTTATTATCAATACAAAACCGCTTTGTACAATCAGAAGAATGCCATTCGTGGCGACATTATTAATGGAGGTTCGCCCCCGGTACTGGTGCCTTCCAATGTGGGGAACGGTGTCGGTGTTTTTGCCGGGTACAATGGCACTTCTTTTACATCCTATTTCGATAAATATACCTACCAGCAATAAACCAGAAACCACAACGTATGATCTGCAGGATAATGAGCAAACTGGCTGTTGGCATTGTGTTGAATACCAACCAAAACCATAGCCGCCCGAAAATAAAACAGTTTTTACCCTTTACCTCTTTGAGCAGGGGTGCCATAAACTTCTGTATTCTTTTACTTTTCTTAAGTGCCCCGTCCTTGTTGTATGCCCAAAAGAAAGCCCTGGTACTGTCGGGCAAAGTTCTCGACAAAAAAACCGGCGAAGCTCTTATTGGTGCCACGGTGTACGAAGAAGTAAGCAGGGCGGGGGCTACCACCAACGCGCAAGGCTACTATTCCCTAAAATTTCCTTCGCTGCCGGCACGCATATCGGTTTCGTTTATGGGCTATGGCAGCCAGCAGTTTGTTCCCGATTCAGCCTCGGCAATAAAGAACTTTTACCTGTCGCCATCCGACAAACAACTCGATGAAATAGTGGTTAGCGGGAGTGTGTCAAAAAGTGTTCAGAAAGCACAGGTGTCGTCGTTCATGGTGCGGAAAGATGAGCTGCTTACCATGCCTTCGCTGGCCTCGGAGTCAGACCTGAACCTTTACTTACAGATGACACCCGGTGTTTCGTGTGCAGGCGATGGCAATTCCAACCTTTATGTAAGGGGTGGAGGGCACGATCAAAACCTTTTCCTGCTCGACAATATGCCGCTATTCCATGTGTCGCATTTCGGAGGCTTCTTTTCTACCTTCAATACCGATATGATCAATTCGGCCACCCTGTACAAAGGGGGTTTCCCCGCAAGGCATGGTGGACGGCTCTCGTCGGTTGTTGATGTACATACTTATGATGGCGACCTTTACGATTTCAACGGGAAAGCTACCATTGGGCTTATGTTTTGTAAGGTTGCACTAAACGGGCCTATTACCAAGGGGAAGCTTTCGTACAATGTGTCGGTGCGCAAAAACCTGCTGAATTATCTCGATCTTTTTTCCGATGCCAATATCGACTTCAGTTTTTATGATGCCAACATCAAACTCAATGCTGTCCTTTCAGATAAAGACAAGCTCAGCATTAGCTTTTACAACGGAAACGACTTGTTTGGTTTTCACGAGGGCAACGACTCAGTCAGCTACGCAAAGAACAGGATGAGCTGGGGGAATCTGGCTACTTCGGTGCGCTATAACCGTATTTTTACCCCGTCGCTTTTCGGGAATTTTATTCTCGGCCATTCAACGTATCACTTTAACGAGTACAAGCTGGTGAAATATAATTCAAGGTCGGAAGAGGAGCGTATCTATTACGAAAACGATTTTAAATCGGACATCAGCTGTGAGTTTGCCAAAGCCCATTTTGAGTACACCCTGCGCAACAATGTCAGGCTTTTTGCTGGCTACGAATTTAACTGGTACCGCTATACTCCGGGCAATGCTCACATTATACAGCAGTACCCCGGGACGAAAAAAACCGATGGCAATTTTGGCTATCAGGGCACCTATTCCATCGAAAACAACCTTTTTGGCGAACTTATTTTCGACAATATTTATGGCTTTTCAGGAAATATAGGGGTGCGCCCTTCGCTGCTGACTATTTCGGATAAAACGTTCTTTTCGTTGCAGCCTCGCCTTTCGCTGAGCTATGCCTTGCTGAACGATTTGCAGTTGAAAGCCTCGTACACGAAAATGAACCAAGCTTTTCATGTGCTTACCTCTACCAGTTCAGGATTCTCGAGCGATTACCGTATCCCGGTGCTTAAAAACGCGCCTCCATCGGTGAGCGACCAGTTGGTGTTGGGGATTGAATATAAGCCGGGTACAGCGTATGAATTCTCGGCCGAGGTGTACACGAAGTTTATGGACAACCTTGTTATGAAAAAACCGGGCGTGCGATATACTTCCGATTACGATAGCTGGGAGAAAACAATAGAAACGGGCGGGCAAGGCTTGTCGAAAGGGCTTGAATTGCTGGCACGCAAAGTGCAGGGCAAGTTTACCGGTTGGGTGGGCTTTACATGGCAAAACAGTACCCGCAGGTTTGCCAATATCAACAACGGAGATGTTTTCCCGTTTGATTACGACCGCACATACGAGCTTAACTGGTATGGGCAATATGCCTTCTCTGATAATGTAAGCCTTGGCGTTACCTGGACTTATGCCACTGGCATACCGGCAAATATCCCCGAGTGGCGTTATTCAGACATAAACGATGATTTTGTTTTTCTATACAACGGGTATAACAGTTCGCGCCAAAAGGATTACCACCGGCTGGATATTGGCCTTACCCTGAAAGGCGACCGGGGCGACTGGAACATCAGCGTAATAAATGCGTATGCCCGAAAAAATACATACTATTACGAAGTCGTTATGGATAACAATCAACCCAAACTAAACGATAAGAGTTTGTTTACTATCATACCTACATTGAGTTATTCATTTAAATTCTGAATATAGCTTGATCTGCTAAACTCGGGCAGAAAGCACCGCACCCGTTCGGTGTTGCCTCGCGCGGGGCAGCCGCAGGCTAAGCATTTTCACTCGTTGATCAAAAAAATAATAATAATTTTGGCAAATTGTTTGATCGGATTATTATTATTATTATTGAGATAACAAACAACAAACTAAACCAAGCTATTATGATCGTAACCCAATGCTTCCTGGCGCCAAATAAATTCAACCTACATATTAGCTGCCGCGCTATGGTGTACCCGGGTGGTTTGGCGGGTTTAGTTGCCAAGTGTAATACTAAAAACCTGTGCGAGCCTATGAGAAATACAGTAATACTTATCCTGCTGCTCTCACTTTTATCGTGCGATAAAGAAGTATATCACAATATACCCAAAAACGAAAAACCTCTGTTGAAAAATAATGATACCGTTGCTTTTATGGAGAGGGAAAGCAACGTGCTGGATTCTTTTTTAATTAATCGAACGGATGACTACACTGTTTCGGATAAAAGATATTATCAAGAGTATATTATTTTAAGCTATCATAAGATCGGGGATAATTACTCTTTTGAGAAATTTTTTGTTCAGCATAGTGCTAATACTAACATATCAATTGAAGGCAATTATTTTCCCACGTATGGAAATGCCGACCCGGTTGATGTCACTGTTAATGGAATAGAATATAAATCTGTTTTTGTTAGGCATGCAGTCAATTTCTCCGATTCAATTCCCAACACGGTTTACTATTCCCACCAATATGGGATAATAAAGTACACTTATTCCGATGGCCGGAGTTATGAACTGATTAACAACATAGAATAGACAAACACCAACGCTCAGCTCACGCGAGTAAGAAATGGTGGTTTAATAAGATGATACCAATTTTACTGTTTACAAGCGGTCTGAACTTAAAAAAACGTCAAACGCTGACTGGTAGTGAAAAATAAACTAATCTAACACATAGGCAATGTTAATACCGGCCCTTATGACCGGCAATGTTACCGGCAAATCAATTAAAAGCGATTCGGAAGAATGTTGAATATGAACATTGCTTTTGATGAATTTGGCTTGATGCGAAAAGGTCTCTTTCACGTCATTCTCAATAAGCGAATAGTCAAATTGGTCGACCCCGAAAGCATTGTACGTTGCTTTCATAGAAGCAAAGTCGACCCCAAAGCCCATAAAATAGAAATCGAGCCACAGCCTGTTGGTCAGAAGTACATGGTAGCCAAACTGCACACCGAAGCCAATACCCTTTATTTTAGCATCCACATCGAAAAGTTGCTGATTGGTAATAAAATCATTGGAAATAAAGTCGTTTAGCAATAAATCAGCCTTCCAAAGCCGGAAATAAGGCCCCCAATAAAAAAGTTTCTTCTTCAAATCAGCGCCAATGTTAAAATAGTTTCTCATCTCAACCGCGCCGTGCCAGCCTGTACTCTTATCACGGAACCAAAGATCACGGCCTTCAGGGAAAAAATAATCCAAGTTGATGAGTGAGTTTTTGTTATTCCAGTAGCCAACGGTGTAATTCACCGAATGCGTTGTATGAATAATCTGCTCAACCGCAATTGAAAAGTCACCTGCAGCAGCACCCAACACCCCTAATTTTAAAGAGTTTCGCTGTGAGAAGCATTCCGTTGCCGACACAAGCAACAAAAACAGCAAAATACAGTGCTTATAATTCAACATAGTTATCTGTATCTTTTCTTGAGAGACCAAAAGTATCAAAAATCACTGCTTAATCATAATAAATACAGATGTCTTGTTGGTCTGGTAATCCGTTTTTACTGCACGAGTCCTCCTCTCGTGTGGGTTCCCCGCAAGCTAAGCATTTCCACTCGTTGGTCGGAAAGTTCGCTGTTACTTGCAGGATTTGACTACTTTGGCACATGCGATGAACCTGTCGAATTATGATATTCTTTTGCCCGTACACCCATACTTTTTTATTATTTTTGAGCATTAACCGCAAACCAACAAAACAATGGCCCTTTTCCAAAAAACCGTAGAACAGAAATACCTGAAACAACTTAGCCCGGAGCTGATCAATGCAAAATATCTTGAGTTTAAAGACTATTTCGGAAATGCCGGTGTACAGGAGAATATCCGTAACAGCAAAGAAGAGCAATTTCAGGAAGGATTTTTACGCGAACTGTTTGTAAAAATCTTGGGCTACACGCTTAACCCAACGCCAAATTTCAACCTCACTACCGAGTACAAAAACATCAAGGACAGCAAAAAAGCCGACGGCGCAATTCTATCAAGGGAGCATGCCCCCTTGGTTATTGCCGTTATCGAGCTAAAAGGAACCAACACAACCGATTTAAGCAAGATTGAAGCTCAGGCGTTTGGCTACAAAAACAACCAGCCCGACTGTGTGTATGTGATCACTTCCAACTTCGAGAAGCTACGGTTTTACATCGATAATGCCATTGAACACATCGAGTTTAACCTGTTCAACCTTACAAAAGCCGATTTCGAAATTCTCTACTTGTGCCTTTCTTCCGAGTCCATCGAGAAAGGAATTCCCAAAAAAGTAAAAGAGGAATCGTTAAGTCAGGAAGATACAATCACCAAAAAACTGTACAACGATTATTCGCTGTTCAAACGTGAACTGCACAAAAATCTGGTACAACTAAATCCGCAATACGATTCGCTTACGCTTTTTAAAAAATCGCAAAAGTTGTTGGATAGATTTCTGTTTCTTCTTTTTGCCGAAGACCGCCAGTTGCTTCCGCCCAATTCGGTGCGGCTTATCTTAACCGATTGGAAAGATTTACAGGAACGCGATGTTGAAATCCCCCTTTACGATCGCTTCAAAAAATATTTTGGATACCTGAACACCGGTTATAAAGGAAAACGGTACGATGTGTTTGCATACAACGGCGGACTCTTTAAACCCGACGAGATTTTAGATACCATTCTTATCGACGACGAATTGTTATTCCGCCACACCTATAAACTATCGGAATACGATTTTGCCAGCGAGGTCGATGTCAACATTCTTGGCCACATCTTCGAAAACTCGCTCAACGAGTTAGACGAATTAGAGACAAGGGGACATGCCCCCTTGACAGAGGGAAATAAATCGGTTTCCAAGCGAAAAAAGGACGGCGTATTTTACACTCCAAAATACATCACCAAGTACATTGTCGAAAACACCGTTGGGAAGCTTTGCGCCGTGAAGAAAGCCGAACTCCAAATAATAGAAGAAGAATATTCGACAAGGGGGCATACCCCCTTGACAAGGACGCATGCATCCTTGCACAGGAAACAACTCTACGACAAGCTGAAAGCCTATCAAAACTGGTTGCTTCAACTTACCATATGCGACCCGGCTTGTGGCTCGGGTGCTTTTCTTAATCAGGCGTTAGATTTCCTGATTACCGAACATCGCTACATCGACGAACTTCAGGCGAAACTTCTGGGCGTTCCAATGATTCTTAGCGACATTGAAAAGAGCATTCTCGAAAACAACCTTTTTGGGGTCGATTTGAACGAAGAGAGCGTAGAGATTGCCAAACTCTCGCTTTGGCTGCGTACCGCCCAGCCCAACCGCAAGTTGAACGACCTGAACAACAACATCAAATGTGGCAACTCACTGATCGACGATCCCGCGGTGGCAGGCAACAAAGCTTTCGACTGGAATACCCAATTCCCAACTGTTTTTCATAAGAAAGACAAGAAGATATGGCATGTTACTACGGCAACACACAACTCGAGGTATTCGCAACGCATGTTCAACTATCAGATTGAAACAGGCGATGCCGAATGGATCGACGAACACGACGAACGTATAATCACCAGAACCATTCGAGATATAGCACTGGCCGACAAGCTGCACATTCTGGAATATAACCTGTGTGGCGATCACATGCACCTGCTGCTGGCCTGTACCGAAGAAGAACTCCCCGGAATAGTAGGAAAAATAAAATCTATAACCGCGAAAAATCGAAACCTGGCAAAGGGATATACTGTGGCAGGGATTACTCCAACAAGGGGGCATGCCCCCTTGTCTATCTCGCCGAATATCGATGCCTCCGAGCATGCCCCCTTGTCTATCTCGCCGAATATCGATGCCTCCGAGCATGCCCCCTTGTCTCTCTTGCCGGATAACGATGCCTCCGAGCATGCCCCCTTGTTGGATAGCGATGGTTCTGGGCATGCCCCCCTGCTGAATACCGATGCCTCCGGGACTTCTCTCTCGCCGGATAGCGAAGCCTCCGGGATTACTACCGATAGCGATAACGCGAGGGGCGCAACGCAGCATTCTCTCTGGACGCAGAAATTTGGTAAAACGATCGTTGATTCGCAAGAGTACTATCTGAACGCGATGGAATACATACGCAATAACCGTACGAAGCACGGGTTGCCTGCTAATCCCGAAATTGAAACGCTAAAAAAAGAATTCATTTGTACCGAAGAACACGCCTTACGGCCAGAATATACCGGAGGATTCGATGTGGTGATTGGTAATCCGCCATACGTGCAGCTCCAGTCGATGGGCGAAATGAGTGAAATACTCCGCAATTGCGGTTACGAAACATTCGATAAGGGAGCCGACCTCTATTGCCTCTTTACCGAACGTGGTTACAGCCTGCTGAAAAAAGGTGGCATGCAATCGTTTATTATGCCCAACAAATGGATGTTGGTTGCATACGGTAAACCCCTTCGAAAATTCCTGTCGAAAACTGGGTTACGCCAGATGTTGAACTTTGGCGACATCCAATTCTTTGAAGAAGCCACGACTTATGTCTGTATTTTTGTAACTCAAAAAAGAGAACCGCTTGAGAATGTAAAAGTCTTATCGCTCAACCGGAAAACCTATCATGGCGATTTTATGACAGAGGTGGAAGGTAATCTGTACGACTATCCTGCCTCTAAATTTGGCGAAAGCGAATGGAGTATTCAGCCTTATGGCGATGCCCTGAAACTGGAACAGATGAAACAGGCAGGTGTTGAACTGAAGGATTTGCCAATTTCTATTTATCGGGGAATACTTACAGGTTACAACGATGCTTTCTATATTGATGAAAATACACGAGATAAGATAATTGCAGCTGATCCGAAGAGTGCTGAACTCATTAAGCCAATGGTACGAGGCAGGGATATTTCGGCTTATAGCATAACTGGTTTTGAATATCTGATTGGCACATTTCCATCTTTAAAACTGGATATTGAAAATTATCCGGCCATCAAAGAACATTTGCTTTCTTTTGGTTACGACCGGTTGAAACAAACCGGCGAAAGTGGTGCACGAAAAAAGACCAGCGGCAAATGGTTTGAAACACAAGACAGCATCAGCTATCACGCTGAATTTGCCAAACCCAAAATTATCTATCCCAACATGACTTCTGTGTTTCCATTTATGTATGATGAAAGCGGTTTTTTTAGCAACGATAAAAGCTTTATTCTTACAGCACAAGATGATTCTGTTTCACTGTTATTCTTAACTGCTGTATTTAATTCTTCGTTGGCAAAACTTTGGATTTGGCACAACTGTCCAGAACTTCTGGGCGGAACACGTGAAATCCGCAAAGTCTATTTCGAGCATTTCCCTGTTCCGCAAGCTAACGAAGAACAAACCGCTACACTGGTGCAATATGCAACAAGCCGTATAAAGCTAACCGGCGAGCAGCAAAGCCTTGCGGCAAAATTTAACCGAACGGTACAGAGGCGTTTCTTTTCCTCTTCCGCGGTTCCGTCTTCGTCTTCGTCTCCGTCTCCGTCTCCGTCTCCGACAAGGGGGCATGCCCCCTCTTTCGACCTATGCCAGCTTAGCTACCCCGTATTCGTAAAAGAGCTCGCGAAGAAAAAAATAAAGCTCTCGCTTTCCGACGAAGCCGAATGGGAAGACTACTTCCTGCTGGAACAGAAAAAAGCATTGGAAATCAAACACCAGATTGACACCACCGACAAAGAGATTGACCAGATGGTGTATGCGTTGTACGGGTTAACGGAGGAAGAAATAAAGATTGTAGAAGAGAACTAGAAAAAATTACGTTGTTGAATACGAAAAACCTTATCGTTTTTACTCCTTGGTTAGGGAAAGCAGAATATGGTTTCAAAAATAATTGTTTATTCTATTTCATCTTTGACATAAGTTGTCAATATCCCCGTATACTTTTGAAAAATACCGATAAAAAAAGTCACTATGGATTTTAGAAAATACAATTCGATTGAAAATTCGTATCAACTCGATTTCATCAATGCAATCAATGAGCAAGGGTTTCAAAATCAGGAATACATTGTGCAGGAGAAGGTTCATGGTGCGAATATTTGTTTTATTACCGATGGAAATCAAATCGTTTCGGCGAAAAGAACAGAATTGATTCTTGATGACGAAAAATTCTTTAACTCGAATAGTATTCAAAAAAGATATGAATCAAACATCTTGCAACTGTTCAAACTCGTTTCCAAAAGAGTTCCAAATGTTGAACAAGTAACCGTTTTTGGAGAGTTGTTTGGAGGTGTTTACCCTCATGCAGAAGTTGCGAAAGTAAGTTCCGCTATTCTTGTGCAAAAGGGCATTTATTATAGTCCCGATAATGATTTCTATGCTTTTGATATACTCGTAAATCACGACCAATATTTAGATACTGAAACAATTAACGAATTATTTGAAACTACTGGTTTTCTTTATGCAAAAACTTTGTTTTGTGGTTCGCTTGACGATTGTTTAAAATATCCGAATAATTTTCAATCAACTATTCCAAAGGAATTTGGGTTGCCCGAATTGAAACAAAACATTTGTGAAGGTGTGGTGATCAGGCCAGCAAAACCTTGCTTTTTGAAGAATGGTTCACGGGTATTAATTAAAAACAAAAATGAACGGTGGAAAGAAAACAATAACTTTCTGGACAAGGGATTCTTGAAAGCGTCACTTAACCAGCAAGAAACGTTGAGCGACGATGCCCAGTTGCTTTGCGAAGAGATTACAAAATTCATTTCAGAAAACCGTTTAAACAACGTGGTTAGCAAAATTGGAACCGTGACCCAGAAAGATTTCGGGAGGCTTTTGGGTTTGTTTTGCAAAGATGCTTTAGATGATTTTTTAAAAGTTCACAAAAATGAATATGAGCAATTGGAAAAATTTGAATGCAAGGCGATCAATAAATTTCTGAATACTCAATCCGTAACTCTTGTGTCTGATTATTTGAAAAACGTATAACCAAACAGGCATAAAATGGGCAAAACGAAGAAACCAGTCTATTGGGTTGTCGATGATTCAACTTATCAAAAGCTACAACCGTTAAAACATTTTGTTGATTTTGTGGCGGGGTTGCCCTATGCGAATGAATTACACAGAAAAAACGCCGAAGAAATTAAAGGTTTGATAGAAACCATCAATCAACCTGAAACAATTAAAGAGTGGTGTGTTTGTCTCAATATTTACGATCCTATGGTTCAGGCAGGTTATGGCTCTGGCAATTATTGGAAAAAATGGTGGGTGTATTTCGAAGTGGGAAGATTGGAAATCGAAGCAGACGATGAAATTCTTGACGAACAACATTTTTCCGATACCCAACCAAATTATTATGGCTGTATCTTTTTTGAAAAAAAAATTACCAACGAACGGATATGGATGGATTTCGAATTAAATGATTTTATCGATGATGCCATGAATTATCAGAAATACATAACCAAAGGTTTAAATGAAGTTGAAGTAGATATCGACATCTACAGTAATCCAAAAGAAGAAAAAGAAGACACAACCTATTCTGTGCCTATCTGGTAAAAAATATTCACGATTCCTCCGTTCCAGCACAACTCCTCTCGTACGGGCAAACTCAACCCTTTGCGTCCTCTGGTGTTTAAAATACATTCGCGGGAATGCAGATAACGAAAAGTGAATAATTCTTATAAAAACATCAAACCCTTACCGTGAAACAGTGCTTTTCAGTATAAAATCGGCATAATTTTAGGTTCGCTCATCAACATCTCGGGCCGTTCCTTTTTTATTGCCTCTATCGCGTTTTCAATCTGACGAAGCGTGCAAGGCATAGTAGCAACCGAAAACATGGCTTTCTCGCCCGCATGCCTGTTATGGCTAACTGTTTCTATATTAATCTGCTGAGAACCGATAGCGGTAGCAATAAATCCTGTTGTCCCGGGCACATTTCCCGTATGGAAAGTTATGAGATAAGGGAAAACAAATTCGCGGGCATCGGCAAAATTGTACTCTTTCTTCACTGGTAAGTTTTGAATTTTATCGCCATATCGGGCAATAAAAACAATATCAGAAACAATTGACATGGCAGTTTCGGTTGATCCGGCTCCTTTACCGATCAATATTTGCACCCCTGAATATTTGTTGTTCACCCTTACCGCATTGGTGGCACCACTTACTTCTGACAGGAAATTACTGTTTTTCACCAGCATAGGTCTCACTGTTGCATAAATATCTCCATTGATCTTTTTTGCATAACAGATTAGCTTAATTCGGGCATCTATTTCGTCGGCAAAGTCGATATCTTCTTTGGTAATATTCTCAATTCCAATAACAGGGAGTTCATCTTTTACCACATCAATTCCAAAAGCGAGTTTTATAAGCAACAGTAATTTATGCCTTGCATCTCCCCCATTGATATCGAGCGAAGGGTCTGCTTCGGCATACCCGTTTTGCTGGGCCAGTTTCAACGCTTGATCGAATTCGAGTTTTTCGCCCTGCATTTGGGTAAGGATATAGTTGCTGGTTCCGTTCATTATGCCCGAAACAGACAGTACTTTGTCGCCGGTAAAACTCTCCTTAATTGTTTTTATGATGGGTATTGATCCACAAACCGCGGCTTCAAATCCAATTTTAACATTCATTTTTTCAGCAGCTTCGAAGATATCTTTTCCCCGTTCGGCAAGCAGGGCTTTGTTGGCTGTAACCAAATGTTTTCCCGAATTGATTACCCGCAAACACAAATCGTGAACAAAATCGCTCTTTCCGCCGATGGTTTCAATCACAAGGTCGATCTCTGAAGACGCAATAATATCATCGATATGCTGATTAGCCTCAGCCGGGGTTAAGTTGCTGCCATTGCCACAAAAGTAGGATAAGGGTATTGAAAAGCGCTCTGAAGCTTTTGCAGGTTCCAGTTCTACAATTTTTTTCAAGCAGATACTAGTTGAAGCCCTTTCTTTTAAGCTTTCCTGAAGCTCTAACACAATTTGGGCTACGCCCCCGCCCACGGTTCCACATCCCAATATGGCAATATTCATCGCTTTCATTCAACGTATTATTATAATAATATCTATTCTTTTGTTTTCTTTTTCATCGACTTACGCCAGCAAAACAGGTGAGCCCTGACCAATAAATATTGATAGCGACGTAGCCATCACGAAAATTTTCGAAATATAAGAAAATTAATTCGGGAGCAGTTTCTTTGATTCCCGTTAATTGAATATTGCACCTGGTTTTGTTAAAAAATGTTTGTAACATACTATTAATCCGATTGAAGCGTTTTTAGTAGAAATAAGTATGAAATAATATATTTTTTGCCAATATTGGCATAAACTATTGATTATTATATTTATGTATATTACATTTGATTCGAAAACTAAAAACTTAAACTATGGTATACATACTTGTTGCCCTCGGAGTGTTCATTATCGCAGTAGGGATTGCATACGCTTCGGAGCTAAAAAAGAGAAGTAAGAACGAAGTAAAAGAGCAGTAATTTGTTCATTTTTTATTCAGGGTTCAATCATTCCTAAAGATTATTTCCTTTTCATTGGTTTTTTTTCTTTCTTTCACCTTGTTTTACAAGTGTGCGTATGATTTGTTATCCCAATGCAAAAATAAATATCGGGCTCGAAGTCGTTAGGAAAAGAGACGATGGCTTTCATGATATCGAAACGGTTTTTTATCCCTTATCGCTTTCAGACATCCTGGAAATGAATGTTTCGGCAACACCTTGCCTTACCCTTTCCGGGATAGATATTGTCGATGATCCGAACAATAACTTGGTTTTGAAAGCATATCGTCTCTTAAAGAATGATTTTTCGTTGCCGCCGGTAAGCTTTCACTTGCACAAGCAAATTCCCACCGGAGCGGGCCTTGGTGGTGGATCGGCCGATGGGGCATACACGTTAAAAGGACTTAATGCCCTCTTCAATTTAAACATCGATACAGAGAAATTAGAAAATTATGCATCGCAATTGGGCAGCGATTGCGCTTTTTTCATCCAGAACAAGCCGGTTTTTGCTGAAGGAAGAGGAAATATATTCTCACCCATCGATTTAAGCCTGAAAGGCAATTGGCTTGTATTGGTGAAACCTCCTTGCGCAGTATCTACAGCGCAAGCTTATGCCGGAGTGAAACCGGAATTACCCGGTTCGAAGCTAACAGAGCTCGTAAAAATGCCCGTTTCAGAGTGGGGAGGAAAGGTAGTTAACCGGTTCGAGGAAAGTGTTTTCAGTATATTCCCTGAAATCGGGAAAATTAAGCAAACATTGCTTGATAACGGTGCGGTGTATGCTGCCATGTCGGGAAGCGGGTCAACTGTTTATGGAATTTTCGAGCAAGTTCCGAATGAGCTTAAAACACAGTTTCAGAACTATTTTTATCATCAGGAATGCTTTAGGTAATCAACCTTACATAAGAAAACCCAATTGCGAGTGATTATCAATCATCTCATCAATTGGGTATTCCATTTATTTAAGAATGTTTTTATTTTGCATCAAACACAATAGTGTAATCGGTAAAAGCTTCAACATCGTCATCACCATCGGCGTAATCTCCCATAAGTGATTTGTTTGGTCCCAGTTTTAATACACTTTTGGTTAATTCCTTAATTTCAGACACTTCACCATCGAGAGTGAGTTCTTTGCCATCGTCGCTAATGCTCCAAGTTCCTTTTTCCGATTCAGTCACAAATAAGACCTTCATAGTGACAACATAAACACCATCCTTTTTGAATTCATAAGTAGCATTAGTGAGCGAAAACATAAGATTGAAGATTTCAGCAAAATCATCATCGTCTGTCTCGAAACCTTTCAGTTTCCATTTTTCGCCCATTAATATACTTTTAGGTGACGAACCTTCCTTATCGCAAGAGGTAAAAATAAATGAACCTGTAATGGCAAGCAGCAGGATCATAGAAAGCATTGATTTTTTCATTTTTCAAAATTTTATTTGTTTAATAAAGAATAAATTGTCTCGCTTAATACGCCAATTTGTTCCGAAAAATGACCAATACTAATGCTCACTGTAATTGCTGAAGAGAACAACGTAAGTATAGAAAATTTGGATCAACGTTGGCAATGATAATTAAGGGCTAAACACTGAATAAATTAGGGTGTTTTTAAGACTCTTTTCAATGAAAAGCACGCAATTTTAAGGATAATTATTGAAATAAAAAAGAGGCCGTTGGGCCTCTTTTTTATGCAAGTTCTATCATCAAGTGATTTTTAGCAATTTTCTCATCCGGTTTTACGTGCACATTTTTTATTTTTCCATCGAAAGGCATAAGAATCTGGTTTTGCATCTTCATCGCTTCGAGAAGCATGATCACTTCACCTTTCTTAACCGATTGTCCGTTTTTTACATACACATCGATAACCGTTCCGGGAATTTGAGCACATAACATCAACGGATTAGGCCGCTCCCACTTAACCCTGTTTTGGTATTTTGTGGTAAGCTGTGTCTTATATTGTCCGCTACTGGTAAACAGCGAAGGATATTCACCAAATAAATTTTCGTCGAGTTCTTGTTCCATAGCCTTTAGATTAAAATGGTGGTATCCCATGCTTTTTAGCTGGCATGCTAACAGATTTATTAGCTGAAACGCTTAATGCATGAATAAGTATCGACCGGGTTTCTGATGGTTCAATAACCTCGTCGATATAGCCTTGAGCTGCAGCAACAAACGGATTGGCAAATTTTTCTTTATACTCTTCTATTTTTTGTTTTCGCATTGCTTCTGGATCGGCTGCTTCCATTATTTCTTTTCTGAAAACAATATTTGCAGCACCTTCAGGACCCATTACTGCAATTTCGGCAGTTGGCCACGCAAAAACAAAATCGGCACGCAAGTGGCGCGAGTTCATGGCGATGTACCCGCCACCATAGGCTTTGCGAATAATCACCGTAATTTTAGGTACAGTTGCTTCGCTGTATGCGTAAAGCACTTTAGCCCCATGCCTGATTACCCCCATGTGCTCTTGGTCTACACCCGGGAGATACCCTGGCATGTCTTCAAGAGTGATAATCGGGATATTAAACGAGTCACAATACCTGATAAAGCGTGCAGCTTTGTCGGAGCTGTCGCAGTCGAGAACACCGGCAAGGTATTTCGGCTGATTAGCAACAAAACCGCAAGTTTCGCCATTCATTCGACCAAACCCGATTACAATATTTGGAGCATAGAGTTCCATGATTTCGAAAAACTCAGACCCGTCGGTTATCGATTTGATAACATCTTTAATGTCATAAGGATAACGAGGATTTGCAGGAACAATATTTTCGGCCTTATACTTTTTCAAAGGTTCTTTGGGCTCAACCTTTTGAGCTTTTTCGGTATTGCTTCGCGGAATATACGAAATCAGCTTTTTGATTTGCTCGAAGCATTCCTGTTCGCTTTTTGCATAGAAATGAGCATTCCCGGCAATTTCGCAATGTACTTTTGCTCCGCCCAACTCTTCCATTGTAATATCTTCGCCTAAAACTGTCTTAATAACATTAGGCCCTGTGATAAACATTTTTGAAATGTTTTCTACCACAAAAACAAAATCGGTAAGAGCTGGTGAATATACTGCCCCTCCTGCGCAAGGACCAAGAATAACCGACAATTGAGGTATAACCCCTGAAGCTAGTGTATTACGGAAAAATATTTCTCCATACCCGGCTAGTGAATTTACCCCTTCTTGAATACGGGCACCCCCCGAATCGTTGATCCCGATGAGTGGAACACGCATTTTCAAAGCATGGTCCATAATTTTGGTAATCTTACGCGCATGCATAAGCCCCAACGAACCTCCGGCAACCGTAAAGTCTTGGGCATAAATACAAACAGGTGAACCATAAATAGTTCCGGTTCCAATGATTACCCCATCGCCATGAAGTACCTTTTTTTCCATGTCGAAATCACGCGCAAGGTGTTGGGCAAACAGGTCGTACTCATGAAATGAGTTTTCATCGAGAATTGAAAGGATACGCTCGCGGGCAGTTAGTTTGCCCATGGCTACTTGCTTTTCAATTGCTTCGTCGCCGCCGCCTTTCTGAACTTCAATCTTTCGTTGTCTAAGATCTTGAATGTTTCTTTTGAGTGACATAAATTATGTTTTAATGAACACTTTTTCCTTCTGCTGAATATGTTCAGCATCAGAATAATTTGCGGCACCAAAATAATCACTTTATGCCGGCCGAAAACAAAAAGACGGAATTGGAATTCAGGTTAATTTTATTCAACACTGTTTTTCAACATCTTATAAAATCGATAAATAAGTTTTTCGAACTATTACGTTAAATTTTTTAGTCGGAAGCCCACCGATAGATGAAGAAAGCGATTATGGCAAAAAGAATATTTGGAATCCAGTTTGCCATTAGCGGGGAAACCGAGCCACTTAAGGCAAAAACTTTGGTAATTTGCTGAAACAAAATATACGCGAAACTAAGAGCGATTCCGAAACCAAGATGCAGCCCCAAGCCGCCCTTCACTTTTTTCGAAGCGAGCGAAGCACCTATAATGGTGAGTATAAACACCGAGAATGGAACAGAAGTTCGTCGGTGCCGTTCAATTTCATACTCTTCGAGGGAACTTACCCCTCTCAGGCGTTGCTGTGTAATGAAATCTTTCAATTCGAAATAGTTCATTATGTCTACATCTTCTTTCTTGGTTTTGAACTCTTCGGGCACCATTGCCAATGTAGTATCTTTGGAACTCCCGGTCGTTATCGTTTCAGTATTTCCTTTTAAGTCGCGAATTGTATAATTGTTAATTGTCCAAATGTTTCGCTCCCGGTTCCAACGAATGTGTTCAGAATTAAGTTTCGAAACCAATTTGCCGTTCTCGAAACGCTCGATCGAAAATTTGCGACCAATGTCGTTCGAGGCATCATAACGCTCTATGTAAATATATACATCGGGCTCAATTTGCCGATGGATATTTTTATCACGATTCGTGGATTTCTTTTTCACATAAGTGAACTTAAAATCGATCATCCCCTTATTTGCCGGAGGAATTACAAAATGGCCCAATACCAACATGAGTAAAAAGACCACAAAAGCCGAAGTGAGATAGGGTACCAGCAAGCGTTTAAAACTTATCCCGCTGCTCATTAAGGCAATAATTTCTGAATTGAAAGCTAACTTCGAAGTAAAGAAAATTACTGAAATAAAAAGGAACAAGCTGCTGTAAAGGTTTGCAAAATAGGGGATAAAATTCAGGTAGTAATCGAAAATAATAGCTTTCAGCGGAGCTTGGTTCTGAATAAATTCATCAATCTTTTCAGTCAAATCGAACACCACACTTATCGAAATCATAAGCAAAATGGTAAAGAAGAACGTTCCGAGGAACTTCTTCATTATGTAGAGATCGAATTTCTTGAAAAGTTTCATCAATGATTTATACTCGGGTTTTTAACTGCTGTATCATTTGTGCTTTCCATTGGGAAAAATCTCCGGCAATAATGCGTTTTCGGGCTTCGCCCACTAGCCAAAGGTAAAAAGCCAGGTTGTGAATGCTGGCAATTTGGGCACCAAGCATTTCTTTTGAAATAATAAGGTGCCTGAGATATGCACGGCTGTATGCGTGATCTACATAAGATGTTCCATCAGGGTCGACTGGGGTGAAGTCTTTTTCCCACTTTTGGTTTCGGATATTTATGACCCCCTTTTGCGTAAAAAGCATTCCATTACGGCCATTACGGGTAGGCATCACACAATCGAACATGTCTACGCCCCGATCGATGGCTTCGAGAAGGTTTACCGGGGTTCCCACTCCCATTAAATATCTGGGTTTGTTTTCGGGCAATACGTCATTTACCACTTCAATCATCCGGTACATATCGTCTTCTTTTTCTCCTACCGCCAGGCCTCCAATGGCATAGCCATCGGCTTCGTAGTTGGTAACAAAACGGGCTGCACTCTGGCGTAAATCGGGGTAAACACAACCTTGTACAATTGGGAAAAGGGTTTGCTCATATCCATATTTGGGAGTCGTTTTCGAGAATTGGTTCATACAGCGGTCGAGCCAACGCTGAGTCATCTCGAGCGACTTTTTCGCATAATTATAATCGGCATCACCTGGGGTGCACTCATCGAAAGCCATGATAATGTCGGCTCCAATTGAGCGTTGTATTGAGATTGAATTTTCGGGCGAGAAAATATGGTACGATCCATCGATATGCGATTGAAAACGAACCCCTTCTTCGGTAATTTTCCGTATGTCGCCTAATGAAAACACCTGAAATCCACCGCTGTCGGTAAGAATAGGTTTGTGCCATCCATTGAATTTATGAAGGCCTCCAGCGCCCTCAATAATATCTGTTCCAGGCCGTAAATATAAATGGTAGGTATTCCCAAGAATAATTTGTGCCTTTATATCTTCGTCAAGTTCCCGGGCATGAATACCCTTAACCGATCCGGCTGTTCCTACCGGCATAAAAATAGGCGTTTCTATTTGCCCGTGGTCAGTGGTAAAAAGTCCTGCCCTTGCCTTGCTATCCGAACATTGATGTAAAAGTTTGTATTCCATATAATGCTTGTAAAACGCACAAAATTAAAAATAATTACATTGAACAGGTCACCCGTCGGGATTCATTAGCATCTTTTAGGAAAGTTAACAAATTGCTGTACCCTTGAACCGTAATTCTTTCGGCCGGTATTTCAAAAAAAGGACAAAAGAATTAGCTTTGCTGGCAGTTGAAACGTATACTTATTTGACAGTGGATGTAATCCTGAAATATTTTCCAGCCCTGCAAAATTCACAGATTGAACAATTTAAGAAAATTGAAGGGCTATATGCTGAATGGAATTCAAAAATCAATGTAATTTCAAGGCAGGATATTAACGAGCTGTACCTTCGGCATGTACTTCATTCGCTGGCTATTGCCAAACTTGTTCGCTTCACCAACGGCACTAAAATTATCGATGTTGGCTGCGGCGGAGGTTTCCCGGGCATTCCGCTAGCCATTATGTTTCCCGAAACCCACTTTACCCTTGTCGATTCAATAGGGAAAAAAATAAAAGTGGTAAATGAAGTAGCCAATGCCTTAGGCTTGAAAAACATCACAGCACTTCATGAGCGCGCTGAGAACCTGCCCGAAAAATTCGATTTTATCGTGAGTAGGGCAGTTACCGCATTCCCCGATTTTGTAAAAATGACCCGCAAGCTGATAAGCGAGAAGCATAGTAATGCCATTCCCAATGGAATAATCTACTTAAAAGGGGGTGATTTTTCAGAAGAAATTGCATCATTTAAAAAAACGATTGAGATAACCGAAATTCCAACTTATTTTGATGAACCTTTTTTTGAAACCAAAAAAATAATTTACCTCCCGTTGTAACAATCGCTGAAAGGCTTAATATTATCGCCTTAAATACAGGCACTTGGCAAAACAGGTTAAAGTTGTTAAAAAAAACTTGAAAAAATTTTAATCCGATAAAAATTCAATTATTTTTGCAGTCCGATTTTCGATAGGAAAATGCACTCATCTAATGAAGCTTTCTTATTGATTAACAAAAATTGAAAATAATTAAAGATATATACCGATGAAAAGGACATTTCAGCCTTCGACCAGAAAGAGAAAAAACAAACACGGTTTCCGTGAAAGAATGGCAACTGCAAATGGTCGTAAAGTATTGGCTTCGCGCAGGGCAAAAGGAAGAAAAAAATTAACTGTATCTGACGAACCCCGTCACAAGAGGTAATCGTTCTCTACGGTTTGTTTAATCTAGACACAAGGTGAGGAATTCGGTTTCTTTGCCTTTTTGTGTTTATAACAACAAGCTCTACGTTTCACGTAACTCATTTGCCTTTTGCATAAAAATGTCACCAAAATCTCCACCCAGAAAAAGTACCAACCGATAAAAAACCGACAAAAAGAACTCAGGTACAAAAATCTGCGTTATTTTTGCGACAAACAATAATGCATAATGAACCTAAAGGATTTTCTGAAAACCAAGCCATTACTGGCTAACATTCTTCTTGCCATAGTTAGCCTTGCTGTATTTGCTTATCTCTGTTTACTTTTCCTGAAAGTATACACCCATCATAACCAATCAATTGCAGTGCCCGACTACAAGGGAATGTCGCATAAAGAATACGTTTCGATTACCAAAAAGAAACACCTGAGGTATGAAATTATCGATTCTATTTATGTTGAAGAAGCACGCCCTGGTTCGGTAATAGAGCAATTTCCTTCGGCTGCTTCGAAAGTTAAAAGAAAAAGAACCATATACCTCACTTTAGCAGCGGTTTCTCCCGAAAAGGTTCCAATGCCAAAAGTAACCGATGTTTCGTTGCGAGAAGCACAAAGCAGGCTCGAAAACATAGGGTTAAAAGTTGGCAACGTAAGCTACCGGCCTTCAGAATTTTACAATCTTGTTCTTGAGCAACGTTACAAAAACAAAGTTGTGGCTAAAGGGGAGATGATTCCCGAAGGAACAGCAATCGATCTTATTGTAGGTAAAGGGCTTAGCGGTGAAAAAACCGAACTGCCAGTTTTGATGGGACTTACCATTGAAAGTGCCCGATCAATACTTTTCTATAATAATTTGAGTGTAGGCGCTTTAGTATACGATAATTCAATTTTAACTTCTTCCGATTCGCTGAATGCCAAGGTATGGAAGCAATTGCCCGACCCGTTGAAAACCGAGTTTATTGAATTGGGATCATCGGTTGATTTATGGCTTACTATCGACGAAGAAAAATTAAACCCTACCGCAGAATCAGATACCCTTTTCGATGACTCAGGAGATTTTTGACGAAATTGACGAGAACGAAGACGGCGGGTTATTCGAGCATTTCCGTTACGAAGTAGACCCCGGGCAAAAGATGCTCCGGATAGATAAATTTCTGGTCAACCGCATGGAAGGTACGTCGCGTAACCGTATCCAGGCTGCGTCTGACGCGGGTTGTATTATGGCTAACGGACAACCTGTTAAATCAAGCTATAAAGTTAAACCCAACGATATTATCACCATTGTTCTCGACTACCCCAAAAGAGAACTTAAAATTATTGCTGAAGATATCCCGCTTAATGTGGTATATGAAGATGAGCACTTATTGGTTGTCAACAAACCTGCCGGGCTGGTTGTTCACCCAGGACACGGGAACTACACCGGGACACTTGTCAACGCTCTTGCATACCGTTTCAAAGGACTGCCCCTGTTCAATTCAGAAGACCCGCGCCCGGGGCTGGTACATCGTATTGATAAAGATACTTCAGGGCTGCTGGTGGTTGCAAAAACCGAACAGGCTAAGTTGCACCTGTCAATGCAATTCTACAATAAAACGACCAAACGGGCTTATCAGGCACTCATTTGGGGAATTCCAACTCAAGATGAAGGCACCGTAACCGGGAACATTGGCCGCAGTCCGAAAAACCGACAGGTTTTTACCGTTTTTCCCGATGGCGAGCATGGCAAACATGCTGTTACCCATTACTCTATCCTCGAAAAACTGGGTTATGTCTGCTTAGTCGAATGCAGGCTCGAAACCGGCCGGACACATCAAATCAGGGTACATATGAAACACCTGGGGCACCCGCTTTTTAACGATGCAACTTACGGCGGTAACGAAATCCTCAGGGGAACCACCTTTACAAAGTACAAGCAATTTGTACAAAACTGTTTTTCAATTTGCCCGCGCCAGGCCTTGCATGCCAAATCGCTGGGGTTTATTCATCCAGCCACAGGCGAAGAAATGTATTTTGAATCAGAACTTGCCGACGACATGAAGCAACTTATTGAAAAATGGCGCATATACACCTCGTCGCGTCCTGAGGAATAAACAAACTCACCCTTCTTCTATTTTTTTATCGGCCCTGAATTTCTTATTATAAATTCTGCTAAGTTTAGAGGATAATTCAATATCGACAGAAATGAAAAGTGAGCTACTCCTTTTTACACTGATTGTGACTACCTTAGTAACAAGTTGTACAACAAACCGAAACTCGGGAGAACAATCATTCATGCTGACAGAAAATTGGAAAATACAAGAATCGGCAAAGACAAAAGCCTCAGGACAAGCAATTTCTAAGGCAGAATATAATACCCACGACTGGATTGATGCCCACGTTCCATCAACAGTTATGGGCATATTATCAACCCAAGAAAAGTATGCCAATCTTTTCATTGATGACAATTATTACAAAGCAGACAAGTCGATATTTGACTCTTCGTGGTGGTATCGCACCACTTTTGAGGCTGAAAAACCGGAAGCAGGGATTATGTGGTTGCTGCAACTCGATGGGATTAGCTACAGTGCAAATATATGGCTAAATGGAAAAAATATAGCACAGAAAGATGAAGTGCATGGAAGCTTCTGCCGTTTTGAATTCGATATTAGTCAGCACATTATTGATGGAACAAACACCTTAGCCCTTGAAGTATTCAGGCAACAGCCGGGAAATTTCGGACTAGGCTTTGTTGACTGGAATCCCCGTCCGCTTGACGAAAGCATGGGAATATGGCGTGAAGTGACAGTGAAAAAAATTGATGCTGTTCAAATGAAAAACAGTGTTGTCCGCAGCAAAGTAAATACCGAAACGCTCGAAGAAGCGTGGCTCACCGTAGGAACTGAATTAAAAAACATCAGCCGAAAACCAATAACAGGTAACTTAAAGATATCTACCGAAGGAATGTCACTGGTTTACCCGGTTTCTTTGTCGGCAGGCGAGAAACGAACAATAACCCTAAGCCCTGAAACACAGGAAGCCCTCCACCTAAAAAACCCTAAACTATGGTGGTGCAATGGGTTAGGAAATGCCAACCTTTATACAATGAACGTTGAATTCATTCAAAACGGCACGATAAAAGCAAGCGAGAAAGTAACCTTTGGAATACGGGAAATTGAAACCTACTTTACTGAAAAAGGACATCGAGGCTTTAAACTGAACGGAAAAGAAGTTCTGATTAAGGGAGCAGGCTGGACCGATGATATCTTTCTTCGAAACACGAACGAAAGCAACGAAGCACAAGTGAAGTATGTTAAAGACATGGGAATGAACACCATTCGCTTCGAGAACATTTGGGGGACTTCGCAAAACATTTACGACTTATGCGACCGTTACGGAATTCTGGCCATGGTAGGCTGGAGCTGCCAATGGGAATGGGAAAATTATCTGGGCAAACCTTGTGATGAATTTGGAGGAATTAAAACTGAAGCAGAAATTGATTTAATAATCAGGTATATGCGCGACCAAATACTTTGGCTTCGCAACCACCCTTCAATTTTCGTTTGGCTTACCGGAAGCGACATGTTACCCCGTCCCTCACTCGAAAAAAAATACATCGCTCTTTTTGAAGAAATCGATAACCGCCCCTGGTTAGGTGCCGCATCGAACCGGAAAAGCGAGCTCTCTGGCCCCACCGGAATGAAAATGAACGGGCCTTACGAATACGTCTTCCCCTCGTATTGGTACCTCGACACCCTGAACGGCGGAGCATACGGGTTTAATACCGAAACCGGCCCCGGATGCCAGATTCCAGTCAAAGAATCGGTAAACAGGTTTATTTCGCCTGAAAACAAATGGCCTTTATCATCAGCCTGGGATGCCCATTGCACAACGTCAGATGCGGCGATGAACAGTATGAGCCTTAACAACGAGGTTGTTAGTGCCCTCTGGGGTAAACCAAAAAACTTCGACGATTTCTTGCTAAAAAGTCACATGGTAAACTATGAGGCTATCCGGGCCATGTTTGAAGCATTTAGGGTAAACCGCCCCAATACAACCGGAATAATTCAGTGGATGTTAAACTCTGCATGGCCTTCGCTTTACTGGCAACTAATTGATTTTTATCTGGTTCCCACACCCGCATATTATGGGGTTAAAAAGGCACTGGAACCTATTCAATTGATTTATAATTATGGAGACAGTTCAATTGTACTATCGAACGAAACCCTTGTCCCGGCAAAAGGGTTAAAGGCAAATATTACGTTGTACGATTTAAACTCTACCCCACAATTTTCCAAATCAGTTATGGTTGATGCCGAACCTGGCAAACCAATAGTTATTGGCAAGTTACCGGCAAACAAATCTACTTCGCTGTTAAAACTTGAGCTTTTCAATGCAAAAGGCATATTAATAGCTGACAATGTTTACTGGCTGAGCAACAAAAAAGAAATATTTGACTGGGAAAACAGTAATTGGTATACAACCCCAATGAAAGAATATCCCGATTACACGCATTTCAATTTGCTTAAAAACATCGACTTACCTACGGAATATACTACCCGTAAAGAAGCCGAAGAAACGATTATCTCGTTAAATATTCGGAATACTTCGGAAACGATTGCCTTTTTTGTTGAGCTTAAACTCTTGGATGAAAACAACGAATGGATAGTCCCGTCACTGTTTTCCGACAACTATGTTACCCTGATTGCCGCCGATCAGAAAAAGGTAGAAATTTCAGTTCCTACAGCTATCATTTCAGAACGGAAAGCAAAGATTTCGGTTTCGGGATGGAATGTAAACCCGCAGATCATCGAAATTGAACAAAAGTGAATACGGTAGAAATGCATTATCCATGGTTTGAATATTTTGATTTTTTCATCGGTATAAGGCAATAACTTTTCTATTTTTGGTGCGTAAAAAAGTACACACAATGAAAAAAAATATAGCTGTAATTTGGGGTGGCGATTCTTCGGAATACGTAGTAAGTATAAAAAGCGGACGTAACATTTTCAACCATATCGACACTGCCAAATTTACCCCTTGGCTGATACGTATGAGGCACGATGAGTGGCACGTAATGAACGGTGAAGAACTTGTTTCTCCCATTAACAAGAGCGATTTCAGTTTCGAAATCAATGGGGAAAAAATCAAGATCGACTATGCCTTTATCATGATTCATGGTACACCTGGCGAAGATGGAGTTCTGCAAGGATATTTCGATTTGCTTAAAATACCTTACTCAGCCACAGGTGTTTACGCATCGGCTCTTACATTTCACAAGTTTTATTGCGACAATTTTCTCCGGGCTTTTGGTATAAAAATGGCCAAAGCGGAATATTTCAAACGCGGCGACAAAATAGATACCAAACAATTGTCCAATAAATTTGGCTTCCCCCTCTTTGTGAAACCCAGTGCTGGGGGGTCGAGCTTTGGTGTTACGAAAGTAAAATCCGAAGAACAAATTTTGCCAGCCATTGAAGCTGCATTTGCCGAAAGCAACGATTGCCTTGTTGAAGAATTTGTTGATGGGATGGAACTTGCCGTTGGTGTTTGTGACCTTAATGGTAAAATAACACCGTTCCTTCCTACCGAAGTAATACCTGGAGGAGACTTTTTCGATTACAATTCGAAATATAATATTGGGGGAGCCACAGAAATTACACCGGCAAGGATTCCTGCAGAAAAAATTAAAGAATGCCAGGATTTGACCGTTAAGCTTTACAAACTTATCGGGTGCCACGGAATCGTCAGAATCGATTATATATTGAAAAACAACGAGTTCTATTTTCTGGAGGTAAACACCATACCAGGCATGACCGAAACCAGCTTCATACCACAACAATTAAACGCTATGGGATTAAACCTTGGCGACATTGTAAGTCAGGTAATTGAATACGATTTGCAAAAACAGGCATAAATTAATATTCAACAAAGCCCTCGCTTAAAGGGTAAAATTCATAAATTTGATGTCCACCTAAATAAGGAGGGATAAATTTTAATTGTATGGCTACCACATCAAAACGAAATACAAAGGCTACAATCGAAGAAATAAATGCCCAATACGGGAAAATCCCACCCCAGGCAGTCGATGTTGAAGAAGCAGTGCTCGGAGCATTGATGCTCGAACGCGAAGCATTCATTGGAATAGCAGATTTACTTACCGAAGAAAGCTTTTATAAAGAAGAGCACCGCGAAATATTCAAGGTGATAAAAGACCTTTCGATGAGAGATCAGCCAGTCGACCTGCTTATTGTTACCCAAGAACTTAAAAACCGCGGACTGCTCGAAAAAGTAGGAGGCCCATTATATATAACCCAACTAACCAGCAAAGTAGCTTCGGCAGCACACCTCGAATTTCATGCAAGAATTATTGCCCAAAAGCATATTCAGCGTGAGTTAATCCGTTCGTGTTCCGAAATACAAGTCAATGCATACGACGACACCAAAGACGTAGACGAGCTGATTAACGAAGCAGAATCGGCTATTTTCAAAATATCGGAAGGGAACATCAAAAAAGAAACCCAACCCATTAAGCCCATCCTGAAAGAAGCCGTACAGCTGATTGAAGAAGCCAGCAAGCGAAAAGATGGTTTGTCGGGCATTCCGTCTGGGTTTTCGAAAGTTGACCGTATTACCTCAGGCTGGCAAAAAACCGACTTAATAATTATTGCGGCACGACCTGCAATGGGTAAAACAGCTTTTGTGCTGTCAATGGCACGAAATATGGCCGTTGAATTCAACAAACCAGTAGCCATATTCTCACTCGAAATGTCTTCCATTCAGTTGGTAAACCGTATGATTGCCTCAGAATCGGAACTTGGTTCTGACAAAATTAAAAAGGGGAACCTCGAAGGCGACGATTGGGACCGGCTCAACAAAGCCATACGCAGGCTCGACGAAGCCCCAGTTTTTATCGACGACACTCCTGCCCTTTCCATCTTTGAACTCAGGGCCAAATGCCGCCGACTGAAAATGCAACAAGATATTGGTATTGTACTGGTCGACTACCTCCAGCTGATGACCGCCGGAGGCGATAACCGGGGCAGCCGCGAACAGGAAGTTAGTATGATCTCCCGTTCATTGAAAGCAATTGCAAAGGAACTTGATATACCGATAATTGCACTATCTCAGTTAAACCGTTCTGTTGAATCGCGCGAAGGAAAAAGACCCCAGCTTTCAGACCTTCGTGAGTCAGGTGCTATTGAGCAAGATGCCGACATGGTAATATTTATTCACCGCCCTGAATATTATGGAATTACCGAAGATGATGAAGGAAACTCCCTGCGGAATGTTGCCGAGATCATTATAGCAAAACACCGTAACGGGGCTGTTGGCGACGTAAGGCTTTCATTCAGAAAAGAACTGGCGCGGTTTGTCGACCTTGAAGAATACCCATCCGACTTCGACCCAATGGCGATGCAGACTTTCAGCTCAAAGATGAACGAAGACAGAGGAGGTAATTTCAACCCTCCTGCTTTTTCGATACCCGTTGGAAACCCGTTTGAGAGTTCAACAGATGATATACCATTTTAGAATGATAAGAACAATTACCCTGATAATCATAGGCATATTACTAAGCCTGAACACGCGAAGCGCATCCTTGCTCATCCCAATGGATAACGCCCAGAAAAATCACCTCAAAGCATACGGAATTGCCTTCTGGTCGTTACAACGCGCTGTCGAAGTGAAATGGCTGCTGAACTACCGCGGCGGAAGTTTTATGTTGCCACAAATACAGGAGATTGAAAACGAATGCCTTATACGTGGTGTAAATTATGAAGTAATTGCCGATGGGCAGGCAAACCTGATAGTCGAAGAAATTTCAAGCCCTTCGGTTAATATGGATGTAATACTGATGCAAAAAGCACCAAAAATTGCCGTGTATTCACCGCCTAACAAACAGCCCTGGGACGATGCCGTAACGCTGGTGCTCACGTATGCCGAAATTCCATACGACATTATTTACGATGAAGAAATTCTCGACGGAAAACTAAGCGAATATGATTGGTTACACCTTCACCACGAAGATTTTACCGGACAATTTGGAAAGTTTTTCCGCAACTACCAACACATGCCCTGGTATCAGGAAGAAGTCCGTACCAATCAACAATTAGCACAAAAACTTGGCTTTCTGAAAGTTTCTGAAATGAAACTGGTAGTTTCAAAAACAATCAAAAATTACGTTCTTAACGGAGGCTTCCTATTTGCCATGTGTGCTGCTACCGACACATACGATATTGCCCTCTCAGCAGAAAACACCGACGTTTGCGAATCAATGTACGACGGTGATCCTGCAGCTGCCAACTTCAACGAGCACCTTGATTTTACACGTTGCTTTGCTTTCCAGAATTTCACCGTTGAAAAGGACCCTTACGAGTACGAATTTTCAAACATCGATGTTGATGCCAGAACTCGAAAGATAAGCATGCAGTCAGACTACTTTACCTTATTCGATTTTTCGGCTAAATGGGACCCTGTACCTACAATGCTTTGCCAAAACCACACCAAAATTGTAAAAGGGTTCTTGGGGCAAACAACCGCTTACCACAAAGAATTCCTTAAACCCGAAGTACTCGTAATGGGTGAAAACAAAGCGGCTAACGAAGCCCGTTACATTCATGGTGAAATGGGTAACGGAACATGGACCTTTTACGGAGGTCATGACCCCGAAGATTATAGTCACGAGGTTGGCTCCCCTCCAACAGAATTAAAGCTTTATCCAAATTCTCCGGGATATCGATTGATACTTAACAACGTTCTCTTCCCTGCGGCAAAAAAGAAAAAACAAAAAACATAGACAACTGTTGCTTTAGCTGAAACAACTGTTGCAAAAAGTTATTTCTTCGGCCTTATGCACATTTTCAATATCAATAAAAGCAGAAATGACCTTACAAGAAATCAATAAAATCTGCGAAAACTCGCTCATTTCGCATTTGGGGATCGAGTTTACAGGCTACACCGGCACAACCGTTGAAGCGCGCATGCCCGTTCACTCGCCAACACACCAGCCCATGGGATATTTGCACGGCGGGGCCTCGCTGGCTTTGGCCGAAACCGTTGGGAGTGCCGGCTCGCTGTTTTTGGTCGATCCCACAAAGTTCAACGTATTTGGGATGCAAGTAACCGGAAACCACATTTCGTCTATTCGCGAGGGTTGGGTCATTGCCCGCGCAACCATCATTCACCAAGGGCGCACCAGCCATGTTTGGGATGTTGAAATTCGCGACACAGACGGTAAACTTATTTCGGTGGCCCGTGTTACTAATGCCATTGTGGAAAAGAAAACAGAAAAATGAATTTCTTACAGGCACTTCAATATTGTATCGACAATCGCTTGATTTTTGCGGCATACAGATTACCGCACTCCGATGCCATTAAATTGGTTGTGCAAAAAAGCCCTACGTCAAATGCTACAGCCATCAATTCTGAATTATTTGATCAGAAGGGTTTTATCCTTTCTCCATTCCTGAAATCTGAGAAATTTCCAAGCTATTTCATTCAGCCCGACTTGGTGTACAGCAGCACCAACTATCTCAATTTCGACGAGCTACTACAGGTTCAACATCCTGTGCAAGAGGAAAATATATACGAAAATGGAGTTATTGGGAAGAAAGAATTCAAAATTCAGGTCGAAAGTATTATTGAAGCCATTCGTCAGAATAAATTCAAAAAAACAGTGCTATCGCGCACCAAGGTCTTGGAACGAAATTATCACTGTAAGCTAAAGGAAATCTTTCAGTTACTAAGCACCAGTTACACCAATGCTTTTGTGTATATGGTAAACGTGGGCGGCCAGTTTTGGATGGGTGCCACGCCCGAACCGCTGCTTTGTGCGCACAAAAACGAATTGGAAGCAGTGTCGCTGGCAGGCACAAAACCATATAACGACGAGAACCTGAACATTACAAATTGGAGCCACAAGGACCAGATTGAACAAGAATTAGTTACTCAGTATATTGAAGAAACCTTTGAAAACAGGGGGATTCAATTCACTCAAAAAAACGGACCCTATACCAAAAAGGCCGGTAACCTGGTGCACCTCCGCACCGATTTCACCTATAATTTGGCCGATGTTGGCAAACAATTGGGCGAACTTGTTTCCGAACTACACCCCACTCCAGCAGTTTGTGGCCTTCCAAAGCAAGCGGCCATGGACTTCATTCAAAACATTGAAAAGCACCAACGTGGGTACTACTCCGGCTTTTTAGGCCCAGTAAACATCGACGACAAACTCCAACTATTTGTCAATCTTCGCTGTATGCAGGTTATGGACGAACGGCTCATCCTGTACATTGGTGCCGGCATAACTTCCGAATCGGACGCCGAAGAAGAATGGAACGAAACCGAAATCAAAGCCGACACGCTGCTTTCGGTAATTCACAAAGTTTAGCAGAAGGCCTTATTCCACAAACAAATCATCCATCGTAACTTCCGAATGGATTTCTTCCAAATAATAATTGTTCCGCATTGCCGGATAGGTGGTTATCAGCGTAGTAACTACCGACTTTTTCGTTCCTGTAACGTGCGAAAAAACAGCTCGTTTCTGCCTTAACTTAGCGATGTATTCTTTATCTATAATGAATTCCTTGTTCGAGAATTTGGCCTCGCAAAGGTTAATCATCCCATCTTTTCGGTCGATGAGCATGTCGATTTGTGCCCCCGGTAATTCGTCGTTGCCCTTGTGCCTCCACGACGAGATTTCGGTAAACGTGCCGGCAATGCCCAACTTGGTCAATATCTGGCCACTATGCTGAATGCAAATATTCTCGAACGCATATCCGCTCCACGAAACAAACCTTGGCTGATTGGCTATTTTTTGCCAAGTATTCGCCCTGTTCTTCACATTGTCTTTTATAAAATTCAGGTAGAAAAGCGAATACATATCAACCAGACGAAATTGCGTTTCTTTTACCTTTTTCTCGAACGGACGGTGCTTGGCAATAAAACCGCTTTCGTACAAATCTTCGATGGTGCGAGTAAAAGTTCCCCCATCGGGCAACCCCGACTTCTTGAGAAGTTCCTCTCGAACAAGCCCATACGGATGACTAGCCAAAGCCTCAATAACAGCAATATGGTTTATGGCATTCTTAAAAAGTGAATAATAAAGTTGATCGTATTCGGTGGCCAGCAAACCTGTCGATTCGAAACAAATTTCGTCGATCAGTTGCTCGGCACTTTTTCCTTGGCTCAGATCGTTCCAATAAAACGGAACTCCGCCCATTACCATATAAAGCTGAATAATCTGATAACGTGTGAGTTTAAGCTTTCTATTCTTGCAATACTGTTCGGTTTCGAACAAGGTAAATGGCTCCAATTTTATTCGTCGGGTAATGCGGTTGTAAAGGCCGCCTTTGTTCTTGAAAAGTTTTAGTTGCATCCACGAAGCGGCCGAACCACAAACCACCAAAAGTACGTGGTGCATAGTTGAAACATGTTGGTTCCAGAAATATTCTAGTGCCTGCACAAAACCCGACTTTGGCGTATCCAGCCACGGCAGTTCGTCGATAAACACCACCACTTTTGTGGAGCTGTCCTTCATTTCGTACAACATATCAGCTAAATACTGAAAAGCGGTATTCCAATTTGGTGGAGCAACCGTTTCCTTTTTGCCGCCAGTGCGCCGGATGTATTCATGAAAAAAATTATCGATCTGAACCGAAACTTTTTCTTCGTACGAACCTGAAAATGCGAATTGTATGTGAGTTTTCAAATATTCGCGCACCATAAATGTCTTGCCCACTCGCCTTCGTCCGTACACAGCCAGAAACTCGGCCTTCTCCGACAATAAAAGCTTGTCGATAATTCTCAGCTCTTTCCCACGACCAACAATTTTGCTCTCCATGATTATTCTGATTTTCAACACTCAAAGATATGAATATATTTTTATACTTGGAGAAATCTCCATTTTTTTACCACATTTCTCCAAATATAAATTTTAAATGTGGAAATTTAAGTGAACAAAAACCACATTTCTCCACTTATGGAATACTATACTTGGAGAAATCTCCATTTTTTTACCACATTTCTCCAAGTATAAATCTTGAGAAACAAAAACACCTGCAAAATGGTTTCTTGCCATTATTGCCAATCGAAGACATTTCGTTACTTTGCATGCTTATGATTCACCACCTTCAACATATTGTCGATCTGGTTGCGGTGTGCCAACAAAAAGGCATTTCGCACGTGGTAATTTCGCCGGGTTCGCGCAATGCACCGCTAACGAGGCTTTTCGCGTCCAACAATGCATTTACTTGCCTTAGCATTGTAGATGAACGTGCTGCAGCTTTTTATGCACTGGGCATTTCGTTGGCAATTCAAAAACCAGTTGCTATAGTTTGCACCTCGGGAACGGCCGTGCTCAATTATGCACCTGCGCTTGCCGAAGCTTTTTACCAACGCGTTCCATTGATTGCAATTACAGCCGACAGGCCTGCTCATTTAATTGACCAGCAAGATAATCAGACGATTCATCAGGTAAATGTGTACCACAACTACATAAAAGGAAGTATCAATCTGAAGTGGCCACTGGAAAGTGAAAATGTTCTGAAACAGCAACATGCAGAAATTTCGAACATCATTGACTTGGCCATAAGTGGTATTCATGGGCCGGTGCAAATCAACGTGCCCATTTCGGAGCCGCTATACGAGGCACTTCCGCAACCATCTCCTTTTCTTGCAATTTCAAAAAACACAAGCATTCATTCTGAAAAAATTGAAAGCAGTTTTGTTGAAACTTGGCAAAACGCCAACCGGCGCATGGTGCTTTGCGGCCAAAACACGCCCAACGAAGAATTGCAACAATTGATTAATCTTCTTTCAGAAGAAAATCAAGCCGTTATACTGGCCGAACCCATTTCGAACCTGAAAGGAGAAAACGTAATTTCTCCGCTCGACCGGGTGTTGATGCGCGTGGAGCAAGCCAACTTGGAAGAATTTCAGCCCGATTTGCTGGTTTCTTTTGGTGGCCCTGTTGTTTCGAAACGGTTGAAACAATGGTTACAAAAGCAATCCAACTTAATTCACTGGCGAATTGCCGAGCAAGAAGATGAAATTGACACCTATCAAAACCGAAAAGCCCACATTACAGTAAATCCGACTGTTATTTTGGGTGAATTTGCACACGTAGGAAAATCATCAGAAAGCCAATTCATCGAAAATTGGCAACGAGCCATGCACCAAAGTATTGCCGCCGATTCGCCCTTTTTCAGTGCAGCTCCATTTTGCGATGCTTCAGTTTTTAACTTCATTTTGAATAACTTACCAAAGCAAGCTACCCTGCATTTGGGCAACAGCTCGCCTGTGCGATACGCACAAATGTACAGCTGCCACACTGCCAAAGCCGTTTATTCCAACCGCGGCGTTTCGGGCATCGATGGCAGTTTGTCAACCGCCAGTGGAATAGCCACCGTTTCCGAAGATTTGCATTTGGTTCTGCTTGGCGACCTAAGTTTTGTGTACGACTCCAACGCCTTATGGAACCGTAATTTATCGGAAAACCTGCGCGTTGTGGTGATCAACAATGGCGGTGGCGGCATTTTCAGGCTCCTGCCCGGCCCATCGGAGCAGGAATGTTTCGAGGATTTTATGGAAGCTAATCACCCGGTTCAAATAGAGAAATTGGCACAAGCCTTCGGCGTAAACTATTTAAAAGCTGAAAATCAACAAGAACTGCAACTTCAATATTCAAGATTTATCGAACAGAAAGGACCTTCGTTATTGGAAATTAAGACACCAAATACCGAAAACCCAGTTCAATTTAAAGCGCATATTCAGAAAATAAAAGGATATATTTAACTGGATAACCAAAAAAAGGCATGACAAAAACGAATAAAATAGAAGTTCTGGATACTGAAATATCGATTTCAACAATTTCAGGAGAAGACTATATATGCATAACCGATATGGCAAAAGCTAAATCGGATGAAAGTAGGGCTGCCGACATTATAAAAAACTGGATTAGAACAAGAACAACCCTCGAATTTTTAGGAACTTGGGAAAAAATATACAACCCAAATTTTAAAGTGGTCGAATTTGACCACTTTAAAACACAGGCAGGTTTACCTTCTTTTGTATTGAGCCCAACACAATGGGTTGAAAAAACAAGTGCAATAGGAATATATTCAAAACAAGGAAGATACGGGGGAACTTACGCACATAAAGACATTGCGTTTGAATTTGGTTCGGCAATAAGTGCCGAATTCAAACTTTACTTGATTAAGGAATTCCAACGACTTAAAAATGAAGAAAACGATCGGCAGAAACTTGATTGGAACTTACAACGAACATTAGCAAAAGTGAATTATTCTATTCATACAGATGCGATTAAAGAAAAATTAATACCAGAAAAACTCTCTGCACAACAAATCTCTTTAGTTTATGCATCTAAGGCTGATTTATTGAATGCTGCGTTGTTTGGAACCACAGCTGCAAATTGGCGAATCAACAATCAAAATCTGAATGGGAATATTCGAGATTATGCAACCCTGGAGCAATTAGTTATTTTGTCGAACCTTGAAAGTATAAATGCCGTTCTTATTCGGCAGGGTCTAAGTCAAACCGAAAGAATTCAACAACTTAACGAAATAGCGATACTTCAAATGACCTCACTTGTTCGTAGCAATAGTATAAAAAGTTTAAAAGAAAAATAATGGCAACACGAAATTGGGAAACAATTAAAGAGTACGAAGATATTTTCTTCGAATATTACGACGGGATTGGCAAAATCACCATCAACCGCGAGCATGTCCGCAATGCGTTCAGACCTACAACGGTAAACAACATGAGTGATGCGCTACGCATTTGCCGCGAAGACAACAACATCAACGTAATTGTGATAACCGGTAAGGGCGACAAAGCTTTTTGCTCGGGCGGCGACCAAAACGTTAAAGGCACAGGGGGTTACATCGACGAAAACGGCATTCCACGCCTCAACATTCTTGAAGTGCAAAAGCAAATTCGCAGTATGCCAAAGCCTGTAATTGCTATGGTGAACGGATACGCCATTGGTGGCGGACACGTGCTGCACGTGGTTTGCGACATCAGCATTGCCAGCGAGAACGCCATCTTCGGACAAACTGGCCCCAAAGTGGGTAGCTTCGATGCCGGATTGGGTTCATCGTACTTGGCCAGCGTGGTTGGACAGAAAAAAGCGCGCGAAATTTGGTTCATGTGCCGCCAGTACTCAGCCGCCGAAGCCTTGGAAATGGGCTTGGTCAACAAAGTGGTTCCACTCGACCAATTGGAAGACGAAGTGGTTGCTTGGGCACAAAAAATGCAGGAACACAGCCCATTGGCTTTGCGTATGCTAAAATTAGGTATGAACGCCGACCTTGATGGTCAAATTGGAATACAAGAGTTTGCCGGAAATGCAACACTTCTTTATTATTTAACCGAAGAAGCTCAGGAAGGCAAACACGCGTTCCTCGAAAAACGGAAACCCGACTTTAAAAAGTATCCGAAGTTTCCTTGATATCAACCAATTGACCAACTAACAAAATTGTATGTTACAATTTTGTTAGTTGATTTTTTCAAAATTCGAACATTATAAAAATGAGTCAAATAAAAATCTGGTTGCAGGCATTTCGTTTGCGCACGCTTCCTCTGGCGTTGGCCAATGCGATAATGGGAAGTTTTTTAGCCAAAAGTTCAGGCATTTTCCGTTGGGAGGTGTTCATTTTGGCCATCTTAACCATCGTATTTCTTCAAATCCTATCCAATTTAGCCAACGATTATGGCGATGCCGTTTCGGGGAAGGACACCGAAAAACGGGTAGGGCCACAACGGGTTACACACACCGGAATGGTCTCGATGCAGGCTATGAAACGAATGATCATTGCATTTGTAATCTTTTCATTCGTAACTGGCTCTGCGCTTATTATTGTTTCGCTCAGCGCTCTTGGCTGGAAGATCATCGCCCTATTCTTTGCCCTGGGAATTGCAGCCATTTGGGCCGCTTTAAAATACACGGTGGGCAAAAATCCCTACGGTTACAAAGGTTTGGGCGATATTTTTGTCTTCGTTTTCTTTGGCCCTGTTGGTGTAATCGGAACGTTCTATTTGCATACTTTGTATTTCGACAACATGGCGCTGGTGCCCGCAGCAGTAATTGGCATTTTAAGCACCGCCGTGCTCAACATCAACAACCTGAGAGATATTGACAACGACAGGGAAACCGGGAAACAAACCCTTGCTGTAAAGCGGGGCCGGCTTTTTGCCCAGCGGTATCATTTGCTTCTTATCGGTTCGGCTATTGTGCTTTCAGTGGCATTCACACTGAATTATTATTTTGCTCCAACCCAGTGGCTCTTTCTGCTCACGATTCCACTTTTTTTGAGGAATTGCATAAAAGTTTACAAAAACGAAAATGCGCAAACCATGAACAACGAATTGAAGAATTTGGCACTAACCACCTTCCTGTTCTCGTTGTTGTTTGGAATTGGTCTCATAATCAAATAGAAAATCACCTTCATTGAAAAACAAACCATAGTGCTTAATACTAATAACTTAACGAAGTTATTTTCAAACATTTCGGATAAGTTATAATTTTGAATTCTCAATAAATCTATTTTTAGACATGGAATCTTAAGTATTCTTCTATTTTTAAGGTTTAATATCACGAAAATTGAAATCACTAAAATTCAACGTATGAGAACTTTTGTTACCATGTTAATTCTTGTAGCGCTTTCTCAAGTAATTAGCGCCCAGAATCCGATCGTAACCGATCAATTTTCTGCCGACCCATCGGCAAGAGTATTTAATGGAAAGGTTTACGTATTTCCTTCGCACGACATTCCAACACCTCCCGAAAAACCGGGTAGAAAGGATTGGTTCTGCATGGAAGACTACCACGTTTATTCATCGGAAAACCTTACCGAATGGACTGATCATGGGATGATTGTCAGCCAGTACAGTGCCCCTTGGGTTGATTCTACAACGTATAGTATGTGGGCACCCGACTGCATCGAAAGAAATGGGAAATATTACTTCTATTTCCCGGCCAATAAAAAAGCAACCGGCTCTAACGGCAGAGGAGGCTTCGCGGTTGGAGTCGCAATTGCCGATCGCCCGGAGGGCCCTTATCGCCCAGAAAAAGAACCTATAAAAGGAATTTTTGGCATTGACCCTAATGTGTTGATTGACAAAGATGGACAAGCATATATCTATTGGTCAATGGGGAATATCTATGTTGCCAAATTGAAAGAAAACATGCTCGAATTAGATTCTGAGCCAATAGTCATTCAAAATTTACCTCAAAAAGGCATGAAAGAAGGCCCATGGGTATTCGAGCGTAATGGAACATACTATATGACTTTCCCTCATGTTGAAAACACAATTGAACGCCTTGAATATGCAACCGGGAAAAGTCCGCTTGGACCTTTTACAATGACAGGGGTTATTATGGACGAATCACCAACTAGCTGCTGGACTAACCACCATTCAATTGTTGAGTACAACAAGCAATGGTATCTCTTTTATCACCATAACGATTTGTCTCCTAAATTCGACAAAAATCGTTCAATCAGAGTAGATAGCTTATTCTTCAATGCCGATGGAACTATCCAAAAAGTAATTCCAACGTTGAGAGCTGTAGGCATTGCTAAAGCAGAAAAAGAAATCCAAATTGACCGATATTCAGCATTGTCAGAAGTGGGAGCAAAAATCGAATTCATTGATTCAACAAACACTAAATTAGGTTGGAAAACAGAACTCTCAAAAAAAGATGCTTGGGTTAGGTTTAACAAAGTAGAATTGAAAAATAATTACAAATCATTAATTGCTAAAGCAAAGTCAGAACAAAACGGAATGCTGGAAATTAGAGCTAATTCATTAAACGGACCCGTATTAGCAAAGCTCAACATAAACAAAACTTCCGACTGGAAAGATATTTCAGCTAAACTCGAAAAATATAAAGCAGGAATTCAAGACCTTTTTGTAATTTCAAAAAGTGAAAATCCAGTGGAGATTGACTGGATTAAGTTTGAATAATCCTTTAGTTAATGCGGCTGAAAGCTAAAATTAATAAACACAAATTAATATTCAATGAACCAGCTCTTACTTCGCGTGGCGCATACACCGAAAAAGATAGTTGGTTCATTGTTCTAACCGATGGGCAGAGTACAGGCATTGGAGAATGCCCTTTGCTAAAAGGGTTAAGTGCTGACGATAGCCCTGGATTTGAAGAAAAATTACTCAACATTTGCCGACAAATAAATGAAGGTGAATTTTCTTTAGAATCAATAAGCAGAAGCTTTCCTGCTATTGGATTTGGGCTCGAATCTGCACTTATTGAATTAAAAAACAACAACGAACACATTCTATTCCCATCAGAGTTCACCCAAGGGAAAGCAGGCATTGTTACCAATGGCCTTATTTGGATGGGCAAAGAAGAATATCTTCGCAAACAAATAGGGGAAAAAATCGATTCCGGATTTACTTGCCTTAAATTAAAAATCGGTTCAATCGGCTGGGAAACAGAGCGATCGATTATTTCTGAAATACGCAAGCAATTTCCAGCCAACGAATTGACAATAAGGGTGGACGCAAACGGAGCGTTCTCACCCGAAACAGCTCCAAAAATTCTCAATGAATTGGCCGAACTCAACGTTCATTCCATTGAGCAACCCATAAAAGCAGGTCAATGGCAAGCATTGGCCAGCCTGTGCGCATCAACACCTATTCCAATTGCCCTCGACGAAGAATTAATTGGCATTGCAGAAAAGATTGAAAAACAGAAATTACTGGAAATTATTCATCCTAAGTATATTATACTGAAACCAAGTTTACTGGGCGGTTTTTCTGCTTCCGAAGAATGGATTACCATTGCAGAAAAACTCAATATAGGATGGTGGGCAACTTCTGCACTCGAATCGAACGTTGGCCTCAACGCGATAGCACAATGGACATTTACAAAACAAAATACTTTGCCTCAGGGATTAGGAACAGGGCTTCTTTTCGTCAACAATATTCCTTCACCATTAACTATGGTTGGGGAGAAATTATATTATGATACATCAAAAAAGTGGGGTAAAATTAAAGGATTATGAATGCTATCCCTGCGAAAAAAATAACTATTGACAGTGAAAACATTTCACTTGAAGAATTAAATGAAAGATTAAGATATATTGATTCAAAAAGCTATTTATATGCTGTTTATAGTTTCATTATAGAATGGTTTAATGATAAGGAATTTATTAGACAGAAAACTTCAGGCAGTACAGGCACTCCAAAAGAAATACAGCTCACAAAAAAAGCAATGACCGCTTCGGCTCATGCAACGCTCGAATACTTTGGACTACAATCAGAAAATTCAGTATGGCTATGTTTACCCGTCGGTTACATTGCCGGCAAAATGATGATTGTCAGAGCTATAGTTGGAAAATTAAATTTAATCCTTTCAGAACCAAACAGTTTACCATCACCTCCAGATCAGTCGGATATAGATTTTGGCTCATTAGTTCCCTTACAGTTAAGAAAAATGCTTGATAATGGCATAAATATCAAAAGAATAAAAAAAATCATTGTGGGCGGGGCTGCCATTGAGCATTCATTGGCAAAAGACCTAAAGAACATTGAAACAGAAATATATGCCACCTATGGCATGACAGAAACCTGCTCACATATAGCCATTCAACGAATCAATGGAGATAATCCGGACTCCTGCTTTACTACTCTCCCCGGAATAAAAGTTGAAAATAACAGCAATGGATGTTTGCGAATAATAGCTCCAAATATATTCAATATTCCATTAGATACAAATGATTTATCTGAAGTTATTTCACCTAATCACTTTAAGTGGATTGGTCGGATTGACAACATCATTAACTCGGGAGGAATTAAGGTCAGCCCTGAAGAAATAGAAGCAGTCATAGCCCCACTTATCGATACTGATTTTGTAATTGTAGCAAAAAATGATCGTTTATTGGGTAATAAAATAATCTTACTGATTGAAGGACAAAAAAAAATGATCGATACCAATAAATTATTATCCCAAATAGCGGAGATTACCGGGAAAAACAAAGCCCCAAAAGAAATTCTCTTTGTAGAGAAAATTCCACGAAATGCTTCGATGAAAATCGACCGGAGAAAAACTGCTGAGTATATCAATAACCTCTGAAAACAATGATTGTCTGGGAAAAAGCTACAATAAAGATACGTACGAACGAGATTATTAAGGACCTAAACCTGAAAATTTCCAAAGGAAAAACCTTGGGTATTATTGGATCTAACGGGACAGGCAAAACAATGCTGGCAAAAGCCATTGCCGGACAAATACAAGTACATGGCAGGGAGATTATTGAAAAAGAAGGTCTGAAGAAAGTATTCGTTTCATTCCTGTCATCATTTCGAATGCGCAATGGTTTTGCAGCTTTCAGGCAACAACGCTGGAACAACATCGACCCCGACTCGGTACCCACAGTAAAACAAGAGCTGGAGTATGAAAAAAACAAATCGTCACTCGACCCTTTGCTTGAAATGTTCAATTTCGGACAACACATTGACAAGTATGTAATTAGCCTTTCGAATGGGGAGCAGCGGAAACTGGAACTTATTCGTGCCTTATCACAGAAGCCTGATGTACTGGTACTCGATAATGCGTTTAATGGCCTCGACCATGCTTCTCGTGAATTACTCACCGAGATGCTCGACAAAATGGCCGCAACAGAACAAACAATTATACTGACCGGCTCAAAGAAAGAAGATTTTCCACCATCAGTAAAACATTTTATTCTTCTTCAGAAACAAGAAAATCCAAGAGAAATAACCCGGGATAAAATACCGGCAGAACAACAAGGCATACCTCTGGGGATTATCGAATTGCCGCGATGGAAAAATTCTCAATATCAACACATTTTTGAGATCAAAAACGTCTCAATGAAGTACGGCGAAAAAGAAATACTCAAAGATATTAGCTGGAAAGTTAGCCCGGGTGAACACTGGGTACTTTCAGGTGGAAACGGCTCCGGGAAAACAAGTTTACTCAATCTCATTTTTGCCGACAACCCCAAAGCCTATGCCTGCAACATTATGCTCTTTGGAAAACAGCGGGGAAGCGGGGAATCGATTTGGAATATTAAACAAAAAATTGGATTTATATCTCCCGAATTGCAGCAGTATTTACCAGACAAACAATCTGCTTTGCAGGTAATTTGTTCTGGATTGTACG
>Ga0209723_1001193_pt1 | contig 42485 bp, 45 predicted proteins | sample BiotimSIPDNA_2_FD_185750 | JGI IMG/M metagenome (GOLD analysis project Ga0209723, IMG submission 185750) | Anaerobic biogas reactor microbial communites from Washington, USA - Biogas_R2 time_0 SIP DNA (SPAdes) (version 2) | ecosystem: Engineered > Bioreactor > Anaerobic > Unclassified | place... | reverse complement strand
ATTACATCATCATTCTCATTGCCCGTGAAGATCGTTTCTTTATACCCAACGGCAGTACGGTTTTCCAAGTCAATGACCGCATTCTCGGCCTAGCAAGCACTGCTACCCATCAATCGATTTCTGAATTAATGGATGCTCAAGAGACTCAGTAAAGATTATGTGATTGGGTGCCTACTAGGGTATTTCCTCTTTTGTTGAATTTCTAGCTCGGCTGGAAAGGACAAAGGCGTGGTAATTAATCACCTATGAAATGAAGTCTACGGTGTCTTTATCATGAATTAATTCGAGTTCAACATGTGTTAAACCCAAACCCGACCATGATTGACCCCACGATACCGTTATAAATGCTACTGGATTGGTGGGTTGAAGGCAGCACAATTTTGTCACTGCAATCAATTTTAATTGCCTTCAACCCACCCTACGAAAAAAGCTGAAAAGCATTTCGGTGAAATTTCTTTTGATGAAAAAAGAGAGATTGCCGCGACCTCTAAAGAGGTCTCGCAATGACAACTTGATCTAGGATTAATTGGTGTACCCCCGGGCTGTCCTGGTTGGTACCACTGTGTCTCCCTTTTGATAAATTCATTTCAACTCAATAGGTTATTAAAGGTTTTCTGATAGGGCAGGTTTAGGCACTGGTGGGCCCGAGTGAATGACATGCAACGAACCCGCCCCTACAATTCTTTCAGCTTTGAGCCAACTTGCTTTGAGCTAACTTGCTTTGATCTTTAAGCTGTTTTTTTGCTTGGTTTCCTGGAGGGCGGGTTTTTACATAGGTAGGTACAGGTGAATGACATGCAACGAACCCGCCCCTACAATTCTTTCAGCTTTGAGCTTTCAACTTTCAGCTTGACCCTTTTAGCTGCCTTTTTTAGCATTCACCTGTTTTACGTGCTATACCAGGAAGCTATCCAAATCAAACAGGCTTAGGCCGTTATAAATCAGTGCCATGGGGTTGCGGCAGACGGCCACGTTGGGCAGGGTTGCCAGCAGGGTGGCCACATAGGATGCCTGGTGGACGCCTACTGCCTCGCTGACGTCGTGCAGGCTCAGCTCGCGCCTGGTATAAAGCGCAGCATAGGCTTCCTGCAAGCTTGCACGCGAAACCTGGCGCTGCTTACCGCTGGTCTGCAGCTCTAAGAGTACCCCCGTCTCCCTGACCGCCAACACGGTGAACGGCCGGCGCTGCTCAAGAGTCTTGAGGCACTTGCCGTCCAGGCGCGCCAAATCGCCCCAGATATCCTGCGGGGGCATCCTTAAGGCGCCTCCAGGGGAAAGGGCTCTGCGCAGGTAAAGCCCTGCGGTAAGAGAAGCATTTCATAGCTGTACATATCCAGGTAGAGTGTTACAGGGTTATCCAGCCCGTCGTAGCTCACCTGGTAGACATCCAAGATCGATTGGTCTGCTAGCATGAGCGCATCCAGGCGTTCATAACGCACTGATTCGCCGTTTGGTCCGCGCAGGGTCTGCAGGTAGGCCTCCTCGCGCGCCGCGCCATCGTAGAGGTTTGTGTTGCCGACGCGGATGGGAGCTTCCAGAGAGAAGCCATAATTGGGGTCACTGCTAAGCGGGCAGGCCGAGGTGCGCTCAATCTCAAAGAAACGCAGTGTGGCAAGCAGGGCATCAAAGAGCGGCTGACCTTGCCCCTGCCAGTGTGATTCTGCGCCTGAACCCACTGCCATGCCGATGCCAGTAAAGCAGCGCCCGTCTTGGGGTGTAGTGACCAACAGGCTGCCAGAGATAGGCTGTTCAAAGAGCTTCCCGCTGAAGTCGACGCGCAAAGCATCCCGCTCACTAAGCAGCTGAAGGCTTGGTTTTGAGGGGATGAACTGGTCGATATCCTGCGCCATGCCAAGTAGGACCCGTTCGAGGCAGTCTTGCGCATCTTCTCCCGTATCTGTTTCTTCGCTGGTGAGCGACATGAGCAGGTCCTGGTTTGGGGAGGAAAGGCTGACTTGTCCATCCTGTTGCAATACGTCAAAAGAGCCTGGCTGATTTTTTAACGATAATACCTGCGGGTAGGCAAAACCGCCATCCGCAACCTCCACCAACCCGCCCAATTCGAAGAGCGGTTCGGGCGTGGGGCTGGGGATGAGGGCAATTGGTGAACTAGCAGGGGGGATAAAGATCGGTTCGGTGGCTTGTGTGGGGAGGTTGCAGCCTGCCAGCCCCAAAAGGGCCAGCACTAGCAAAATTGACTGCCAAGGGTGCTGCTTCGTACGCGCGGTGTGCCACATATTGCCCTTAATCATAGCACCATATTTTAATATTAATTAGAGCCGCTGCCTGGATTGGACAGGAGTTGGAAATCAGCCACCATTTGCTTAAAGGTTGGCAGGAAGTCATCCCAGGCAGTACGCTCAGCGTGCCCGAAAAAAGCCATTGCGTAGCCAGGTAAAACCACCAACACCAGCCGGCCAGTCAGGAAAGTCTCAGCGTAAGGGCGGGCGTAGTCAATCAGCAGCGCCGATTGGCCTGCCAGCTTGGTCTCACCGCGGCTATAAACCTCGTATTCCTCGCTGATATGCTGGCCAATGAAAGCTTCGAAGAGCTGGGAGGATTGGGTTTGCAGCGCTTCGGGGTCGTCCGTGGATAATTCGGCTACCAAGATGCTGACGTAGAGATCGCCTTCCCCCTGCGCACCTGTGCCTGGGCGAAAAGTAAGGATCTGGTCTGCTTTGCTTACCTGCCAGCCTTCCGGCAGGCTGAGTTGGTAAACACCGCCAGGATCCGTGTAGGGCTGCAGCGGCAGGGGATCAGCCGGGGCAGAAATACTGCAGGCGCTTATGAGCAAGAGGGATAGTAGGATCAGTATTTTTCGATGCATGGTAGCTCCCCCTGCATTTTAACCGATAATGGGCGATTCGTTGCAAGCAAGCAGGGACAAAGGCTGCGTTCCGGTTTATAATGTGAGCCAGCAGAGGCAACGTGCATGCAAATTGACCAACTCATCCGCTCTAAACGCAAGACCATCGGCATCGAAGTACGCCCGGGTGGGCTGTTGGTGGTGCGTGCGCCGCTGCATGCCAGCCAAGCCCAGATCGCTTATGCGCTCAAAGCCCGTGCCGGGTGGATTGAAAGCGCGCGGGAGCGGATGGCTAAACTGCCCGCTGTTTCAGGTGAAAAGCGGTACAGCGAGGGGCAGCTGTTTTGGACCTTAGGCAAGCAGTACCCACTGCATATCGTTCAGCGCCAGTCACCCAAATTCAGCTTCAATGAGAAACAGGGCTTTTTGCTCAGCGCTAGTCACCAAGGCCAAGCCGAACAGTTATTCATCGCCTGGTACCGCAAGCAGACCCGCAAGCTAGTCTCTGCTTATATCCAGGCCTACATGCGCAGTCACGGTTTCAAGCCCGGCGAGCTGCGCATCACCAGCGCACGCACGCGCTGGGGCTCTTGCTCCGGACGCAATGACCTCAACTTCAGCTACCGCTTGGCCATGGCGCGCGAGTCTGCGGTCGAATACGTGGTGGTGCACGAGCTGGTGCATACACGGGTAAAAAACCATTCGACTGCCTTTTGGAAAGCGGTTACCGAGATTTACCCGACCTGGAAGCAGGAGCGTGCTTGGCTCAATCAATATGGGCTGCAGCTGCACCTGGTTAGCTGAGTTTCCCCTAAATCAATTACTTCAATTTATGCTTCTGTGTTTACTGGCGACGCCCAGCAGCCAAATTCATTGCAGTGTCCTTCCAGCAGGCTTTGGCTAATCTTTTTCGCCGCGACGGTCAGGCTGTCAAAGGGGGCAAATTGGCGTAGCTCGTCCTCGGCCAAGGCCTTACCAATGCTGAGGCGTGGGGTTGCTTTGAACTTGCCCGGCTTCAAAAGCTGGCTGATCACCTGTCCAAATTCTGCCAGGCGCTGACGGTCGATCTGCTTGCTTCGCAGCCAGGTGAGCGGGTGTTTGGCCCAGCGCCGGCTGACCATGCCGCTCAGGATGGCCGGCTGCAGGCGCAAACCGGGCACGTATTTAAAGAAGGCGTCAAAGATATCCAGCCAGTTTTCAATGCTCTGGGCTGCGCCCGGGTAGGAATGCGGGTCTGGCTCGCGGTGGCCAGCGGGAATGTATACCAGGCAACCGCCCGAATTGAGGTGCTTGATGGCCTGGCGCATCACCAGCATGCGCCCGGCCGGGTCGTTCCTTTCGGCAAAGAGGATATGCTTTCGGGTATGGGGCAGTTTATCAAAAAAGGGGATGTAGGATGAAATCCATTTAATATCCAAGCGCGGCAGTGCAGATAAAAGCGTAAAGGCATCGTAGGTGCCGGGGTGATTGAGCACAATCAGCAGTGGTCCTTGGGCTGGCACAAGCTCCTGGCCGCGTACCAAGGTGGGATGGCAAAAATGCGTCAGAGCCCAGCGGCAGCCAGTCGGTAACCCCTGGTCGCGCACCAGCCGGTCAAAAGGTACGCCCAGGGCGGCTAGGCGGTCGGTGATGCCGCGGAAGAGGCGCCAAAACAGTCTGTGCGTAAAGGCATTTTTGGGCAGGGCAACCGCGCCGACCAGTTCATCGATCAGCGACTCGCTGAGGGTTTTTATCTCCACTTCCGTTTGGGTATTACTGTGTTGCTCGTTCATGTCCATAATCATGTGGGCAAACCAGGCATTGTGGCAGGCAGGGGAAAATTCAATAGTGCCAAGGGTCAATGCTTAATTTATTTTAACATAATGCGGGGCTAGATGGGTGAAATTGTTCCAAAAAAACCTTTTTCAGCTTCTAATAAGAATTCCTCTGCGTGCTATAATCTAAACGAGGAGTTTTGACCATGAAAATATTAAGCGCAGATCAAGAAAAAATACTCCAGCGCGAGCGCAGCTTCCTCAATGACCTGCGCGTGAAGCTGGTTGACTACGGCGCCACCCGCGCTGACCTGGATACCCTGGGTCAATCCATCCGCCAGCTGGATGACCTGTTTTTGTTGGTGATTGTAGGCGAATTTAATGCTGGCAAGAGCGCATTCATCAACGCCCTGTTGGGGCAGCGCTTATTAAAGGAAGGCGTCACCCCCACCACATCGCAGATCAACATCCTGCGCTTTGGGGAGAAGGCTGAGCAAGCCCTGGTGGAAGAGAATCACCAGGTGATCCTGCTGCCGGTGGAACTGCTTGCAGAGGTCAGCATCGTGGATACCCCCGGTACGAATGCCATCAACCGTCAGCACGAGGAGCTGACCACGCATTTCGTGCCGCGTGCAGACCTGGTGCTGTTCCTGACATCGGTAGACCGGCCTTTCACGGAATCTGAGCGCAGCTTTATGGCGCAAATCCGTGACTGGGGCAAGAAAGTAATCATCGTCATCAACAAGACCGATATCCTGCAGAGTGAAACCGAATTGGCACAGGTGGTGAGCTTCGTGCGTGATAACGCCACCGCCCTGCTGGGTACCACGCCCGAGATATTCCCGCTTTCCTCGCGCCTGGCGATGCGCGCTAAGCATGGCGAACCGGACCTCTGGCAGGCCAGTGGTTTTGAAGCGTTGGAAACCTATATCAAGCGCACCCTGGACCAGAAGAGCCAGGTGCGGCTTAAGTTTGTCAACCCCCTGGGCGTGGGGGCACACCTGGTGGATAAATATTACCAGGCGGTGCAAGCCCAGCGCGAGGTGTTGGATAAGGACCTGGAACTGCTGCGCAACGTGGACCAGCAGCAGGAAATCTACATGGCCGATAAGCAGAAGAATTTTTCTTTCCGCATGGCAGACATAGAAAACATCTTCTTTGAGATGGAACAGCGCGGCGATGTGTTTTTTGAAGACCGCTTCCGCCTAGCAAAGGTGATGGATCTTTTCAAGCGCGAGCGCATGCAAGAAGATTTTAAGCGCGAAGTTGTCGCGGACGTGCCCAAGCTGGTCGAGCAAAAGGTGAATGAGCTGATCGACTGGCTGGTAGAATCCGACCTGCGCCAGTGGAAAGCCATCACTGGCTACCTGGCTGATCGGCAGCATGAACACAAAGAGCGCCTGATCGGCGACGGCATGAACGCTAACTTCAATTACGACCGCAGCCGCCTCTTAGAAGCAATCGGGGACGAAGCTGAGCGGGTGGTGGATACCTACGACAAGCATAAGGAAGCCGAGGAAATCGCCATCGATGCCCAAAACGCGGTAGCGGCTTCGCTGGCGGTTGAGGTTGGTGCGGTGGGGCTGGGCACGCTGATTACCGTGTTGGCAACCACCGCCACGGCAGACCTGACCGGTATTTTGGCAGCTGGCGTGATTGCAGCGCTGGGCTTCTTTATCATCCCGTCCAGCAGGCGCAAGGCCAAGGAAGATCTGCATGAACGCTTGGCCAAGCTGCGCGACCAGCTGGTCGGCTCGCTAAAGGCCGAGTTTGAGCAGGAAATGGTGCGCAGCAACGAGCGCATTGATGAGGCAATTGCGCCTTATACACGCTTTGTGCGCGCTGAATCCGCCCGCACGGATAAGATGCACGATGAGTTGAAGCAAGCCAACCTTGAGATAGACCAGCTGCGCGCTACGGTGGAGGGGTGGTAGGCAGAAGCCTAAACTGCTCAAGCTTATGCATTAAGAAAATCACGGGAGGGCTTTTTGACCCTCCCGTTTGTTTAATATTAGGATTGGACTTTACTTAAGGATAAAGGTCCCGTCATAACTTTGCAGGTCAGCCAATACTTCGGCATAATGGCTGGCGACGCCTTCTGGTGGCGCTTTGATTGGGAAGAAGCGTGCCTGTGTGGTCTCATCGGTTTGGTTCAGCAGGTCACCTTCCCACTCATCCACCAGGAATTGAACAGACAGCTGGTAGTAGGGGTCGCCATAAGCCGTCAGACTATCGGGGTAGGTGTAGATTGCCATGGGGGAGGCGGTTTGCACGAGCAGGCCGCATTCCTCGCGCGTCTCGCGCTGCAGGCACTCAAACAAGCTCTCGCCCAGTTCCAGCGCACCGCTGGGCATCACCCAGCGGGCATTATCCGAGCGGCGCACGAACAGCACCTGGCCTTGTGCATCACAAATGACCGCGCGTACAGCCACGATAATCAGCTTTTCTTTGCCCACCAGTTTGCGCAGGCGGCCAACATAACTCTCTGCATAGGTTGGCATGGGTGCTCTCCTTTGTTTAGGTCAGTTCCTTCACCATAAATATCGTGCCTGGCGATTGGACGTAACCCAGCTTACGGTCAATGGCGATCATGGGGTCATTTTCATCATTATGGTGGGTGAAGACTTCCGTTATTTGCATTTCATCACGGGCAAAGCGCAGCGCGGTCACCTTGACGGCGGTTGCCAGCCCGCGCCCGCGGAATGCACGCGCCACCCCGGTGAAAAGGTTATAAGCAGTGTGTGCGCTTTCATCGGTGCTGATGGCGCTCATACCAACAAACTGCCCGCTGGCACGCTTAATCACCACCTTTTGCCCGGCTTGGTTGTACCAGGGCTGCTGGCAGACAGACGATTGAAAAGCTTCAAAATTTGGCCAGCCATCATCCTGGGTCGCATTAGGGGTATCCAGCGTGGCGCTGTTATTGAGTTGGTAGAGCTGGCGCTGGGCACCTTCTGTGTTTCCCAAAGCCTGCATAGAGGTGAACTCAAAGCCCTCGCCTTCCAGCCTGCGGATCAGGGCATCATAGCCGCTGTCATCCCACTGGGCCAAGTCAAAGTGCATGCCAATGGAATGGCGCTTCTGCGTGAAACCAAAACCTTCAGCAAAGCGCTTGAAGGCCGGGTCGGTATCCATAACAGGGACTTGCAGGATGGTGGCACCGAAAGACCTGGCGTCGGCGATGCCTAGCCGCATCAGCTGGCTGCCAACGCCTTGCTTGCGCTGGTTGGGATCAACAAAGAGGTTTAGGTAAGCTTTTTCCGGCGAGTGTTCATCGCGGATCGCCCAATAAAAACCGAGCACCTGGCCTGCTTGGTCTTCTGCCACCTGTTCGAGGATGCGCCCACTGGTCTTTTCATAATATTCATTCAGGCTCTCTGCGGTATTGCTTGCCCCTTCCAGGGTGGTGAACCACTCTGCCAGGAGCGGAAAATCTTGCCTGGGGTCTAAATGGCGTAAAGTGATATTTTTCATGGTTCATTCCCAAGATAATTGATAAGATGATTTAAGTTTAATCCTTTTGCAGGAGGGCGGGTGCGTACAACGCCAATTAAGAAAGTAAGTTTTCTCTTGCGTCAACCACTTGACAGCATAACACAGATCTGAGGCCAGTTATGATTGTGATCGTCTCCAAAATTTTATCACCTGGTCAGCATTTCTTTGTATGCGCCCCTCGTATTCTGGTAGGAGTTCTGGATACAAATGCGTTCCCCCGGTCGCCCAAAGAGTCCAGTACACTTTTACAGCAGCAATGAATAAATCTAATTTATTGATCTGGGAGTCTGGCAATGGCTGCAACGCGGTGTAACCCTCCAGCAGAGCATCCCTGTAAGCCGGAAAAAACGGGTCATCCCAACAATGTTCAAACCCCACGGCTATGTCATATAACCAATAACCATAGCCAGAATCATAAAAATCAATCGCACGCGGTTTCTTATGCCAGAAGAGGAGGTTGGCGTCAACTGCCAGGTCCCCATGGATGAGTCCAAAAACATCCTTCTGCTCGCCCCATGCATCCATAGCCAGCTGGACATTCTGGGCAACGAACTCAAACGCAAGCTTGGTTTCGGGATTAAGAAGTGCCCAGGCCTCTGCGTTAGGCATACCGCTGCCCACTTCATTAACAAATAAGCCTGCCCAATCATAACGAGGTTTAGCCAAATTTACAGGATGAAGCCATTTGGCAGAGAATTGATGCAAGCGCGCCAATAATTTACCCTGCTCTCGGTAATGATAGGGTTGGGATCGGTGTAACACAGACCTGCCCTTGACCCAGCGGAATAATGAACACCAGCGTGCTTGATCCACACCTTCGGTGCTTACTTGAATGAGAAGATCTCCGTTGGGACTGGAAATTGGCTCTGGCACAGGTAGGTCAGCCCCTGAGCGCATCTCAGAAAGCCAGGCCAATTCATGCCTGATCGCATCAGGATTCTGATAACCAAGTTCATTGATCCGCAGCAGGTATACATCCTTCTCAAACAGATCCTCATCGGGGTGATTGGAAAATAAACCTTTTGCATGCACCTTAAACAGAGTGTTACCTGCCTGCCGTTGTAAGGCAAATTGCGGCCCGTTGATGCCAAAGATAGATAGGGCAGAGCGAGCTAACAACCGCATTCGCCTGACGCGTCCTAAATAAGTGAGATCTTCATAGGGTTTCATCAAATTGACCTTTATAAAGGAATAATAGTCATTTGTTTATCTAACTAAAGAAAATTGCCCCTAAATTAGGATGAGCCCGATGACCCACAAGGCAAGCGCAACCAGGAAGATCAACAGGTCACGTCTTGCGAGGCGCTTGTCCCCGTCCGTTTTCCAAGGGTGCTTTTTATCCAGCAGGATGATGAGCAGGTTGATGAAATAAAGCAAAGGCGCGACCAGGCTGACCGTGATGAGGATGATGGCATCTGGCTCGCCCACACGGGCAAAGACCAGGTAGAGGGTGACGCCAATCAGCCAGAAGACCGCCCCTAGGTACCAGGGTGCGTGCGGGGATTTTTTCAGCTTGCCCAGCCGCGCGGTCAGCACGCCCAGCCAGACCAGCAAAACCAGGTAACCGAGCATCAACCAGGCTGCGCTAAATGCATCTCGAAACATGTTTTTATCCTTTTAGTATTTTGTGGGTTAATCATATCAGAGACCACCAGGGTTATATAAGGTTGAGCCTTTAGCTTTGATCGTAAAACTTATGGTCTGCTTACCTTCCTTTTAGACGCTTAGCGATATAGCTAAGGTTGTCATGGTAGAGGTGTGGCATCTGCCAATCCTGGTATGCAACCGGCATCACCTGATGGTGCACTTGCTCAGCCAGGTTCCCCTCTTGGGTAATAAGGCTTCTAGCAGTTTGCTTGAGCTGTTCCACATACCCGACCAAGGTTTGAAGGTCTTGCAGCGTGCCGAGCTGACCGTGACCGGGCACGATCAGGGTTGGCTGCAGCTTTTCGATCGCATTCAGCGTCTGCAGCAGCAAGTCAGGATCGCCTTCCAGTAGCCAGGGGTGGAAATGGGTGAACAGCAGGTCGCCAGCGAATACGATCTTTTCCTTGGGCAAGACTAGAATCGCATCGCTGCCCGAGTGGGCGCCTTCGAAGGCGATCAAAGCACAACTGCGCTTTGAGCCAGAGAGCTCCAGCCTTTTGTCAAAGGTGATCCCGGGTTTGATTGGCTTGAGCGTAGGCAGTGCTTCAACCAGCCCCTCGTAATAGCCCAACATACCTTTGAGGGCATAATCAGGGGTGCCGGCTTCGGGGTTGCGCATTTTTTCCCGCAGTTCTTCCAGCTTTTTGAGGGCATTGGCAGCGTACCACCTCAACTCCTCTTTGCCTTCGGTTTCCATCAGCTGGCGGGTGCGGATGGATGCGATGAACTGTGCTTCACCCTCAAAGACCTGGTTGCCCCAGGTGTGGTCGTTGTGGTAATGGCTGTTGACCACCAGTTGGGGCGGCATGCCAAACTCGGCCATGGCAAAGGTGCGCAGGTCTTGCGCGGCTTGAGGCGTCAGGAAGGTATCGAACACCAGCAGCAGCCCGCCCAGGTCAATCAAGCCGGCATTGCAGATGGCCGCCCCGCCGTCGATAGCAATGGCAGCAAAAACACCCTTTGCCAATTCCTGCAAGGTGAAATGTTTTGAGTTAGAGAACAAGGATGTGCCCATATGTACCGCTCCTTTCATTTGTTCACCGACTTTCTGCCTATTTGATAAATCTTCTCAAGGCAGGAAGGCGTACCAAGATCGAAACCATAACCTTCTTAATTCAATTATGCTGTAAAGTGGTGTCAAATTCAATTGGGTCGTAAAGCAAAACCTGGCTGCAGGCATACTTGCAACCAGGTTTGTTTGACTATCGGGGAACTCTTTAGCGCTTATTCCATTGTCTGAGCAAGCGTGAGTAAATCCTCAGCTGACAGCCGAGTCTCATACATGCTGGAGTATCTCATACGCACAGAGATTTGCAGGGTGTCTGTACTCCACCAGATCGAGATGCCTCCCTCGGGATCGAAAATGCCGTTCAACATTTCTCCTTGCACCAGGGTGGCTGGGTATTTTCCTACCTTTACCTTTTGAATTGCCCCTGCTGGGTAGCCATCAAAAATTATTGGCTGGTCTGAGCTAGATTTTAGGTGCTGCATGATGAGAAGGTCCGCATTAGTAGAGGCGCGCCCGCCAATCTGCGGTTGAAACCACATTATTACACGCTGCACGTCAGACTCATATCTGCCATAACTGAAAGCATATCCTTCAGGGATGAGAGTAGGCGCTAGAATAGGGAACGGTACTGCCTGACGGATTTCTTCTATACTACGCAGGTTACCCAAGTCCACTTTCTCAGGCAGCGTTTGGCGCTGACCAAGTAAAAGCTCCAACAATGCCGTGACCTCATCCTCATCCAAGTGAGCTGGGCTAAAGGTATCACCTATGTACAGTAGAAGAGTGAAGGTATAGCCATCCTTTTGCCAGCGGTAGGTGGGGTTTAACTCATTCTCTGCCCACTTTTCCACTTCTGTATCAACAAAGTGAAACCATCCTCCCTCCACCTTTTCCATCTCGGTCTCCCCAACAGTCAGTGTTTCGATTAGAGCGCTTTCCCCCACTTCCTCTGCACCAGCATCCTGGGACTGGGTTAGCACGAACAACTCCCCTGCCCAATAAGGCTCATATTTAAAGATTTGGGTTACGCTGGCAGTCTCAGCATTCACAATTAGATCGGTTCTGCGGTAGCCAGCGGGCAGGCTGTCCAGTGTCAGCAGCTCAAAAGGTATGGGGTTGTCATCTGCATCACTGCGAAAGCTGAGCGGCATCCCAACTGTATCTGAGGGATCGGATTTCTTAGGTGGTACATTAGTTGGGATGGGCTGAAGTCCTGTTACAACGGTTGGAACAGGTGTTGGTGTGAAAAGTTTGTTCTCAACTGGCTCACCAGGTGGCAGGGGGCGCTCGTCGCTGCTGCTTTTAAAGAAGAACCTGGTTAAAGTTTGAGCCAGGGCAGTGCCCTGCGGCGTACTGAAATACAAAAAACTTGCTGCCACCCCAATGGATAGCAAAATCAAGATTGCATACCCCAGCCTGAAGCGCCGCGGGCGAGGTTTGGCAGTATCGTTAGCCAGAAATTTAGATTGCATAGCAGTCCACCCATCTTGAAGAGAGGGTATTCGTTCTTCCGCCAGGTGGTTAAGCACCTGTTTTTTTATTTCGTCATCATTCATGATCTTTCTCCTTGGTTGAATTGACTTGGTCAAGGGGATCAGGGCTGGAAGGTGAACTGGTTTGGTGGTGTGGCAAGAGCAAGCTACGCAGCTTAGCACGTGCAGCATGCAGGTACCACTTGACGCTTGAAAGTGGCCTAGACAGGGCTTGAGTGATTTCCTTCTCGGTCATTTCTAGGTAGTACTTCATCACCACTGATGCTCGCTGGTTGGGAGTAAGTTGTTGTAATGCCTGCCATACTTGCCTGCGTAATTCCGCAGTCTCCACCATTGTTTCAACGGGCTGGCTCTGATCCAATAGCCAGACAGCTATTTGGTCAGCGTCTTCCCCACGGTTTTCTTCAAGCGGCTGAGTGCGCTTCTGTAACTGCAATGTTTTGAGCGCATCATTGACCACAATTTTCATAAACCAGGGCTTGAAGTTAGTGCCATTTAACTGGTGAATCTTCACCGCTGCATGCAGGAAGGCGCTCTGGACAATATCCTCTGCAGCAGGTTGGTTGCCAAGAATCAGGTCAGCCGCGCGTACAGCTTTAAGGTAATACGCATCGACCAAAGGCTCTAAACCATTCAGGTCACCAATCTTGAGCAGGGCGATTGCATCTAGTTCTTCCATTAAGATTCCTTGATTCAAAATTACGGATCCTTTCATATATATGATCCGTTACCCCAGAAAAAAGATAGGTTTTTCGCAAAACTCATTTAACTATATCATTTTCTATACAGTAAATCATGAGAGGCAGCCAATGGCTGCCCAGTCAGTGTGCTTTTTCGGTTGAAATTGCTTCCAGAACATTTGCAGCTCGCAGTTCTTGTTTACCTTCTTCTCAATCACACCCAGGCTGTCTTGTGAGGATTCGCATGTGTAGAACTCGCCCCCAAAGCGCATCACCTGGTCAGTGCAATCGCGAGCAGGGCCCGCACCTTTCTATCCATTACTTAGTTCCCCATAATAAAAAATGCCTTGCTGTCAATATAGGACAGCAAAGCATTTGACAGTGAGTAGATTAAATTAACAAGCTTAGGGTTGCTTTATATTGTAGATACTCTTTCAACTTTTGTGAAGCAATCTCACTTAGTTACGCCTTTGCTATTTGTTTTCCATACTCAATGGCGGCCAATTTTGAGCTCTCATCTGGGTTCCACTGGTTTCTAAAACCCTCACCAATGACTTCAAACCCAGCATCTGTCATAAGTTCGTTGATGACTTTGACACCTTCGCCACTCCAACCATAACATCCAAAAGCCGCAAATTTTTTATTGACAAACTTCATGGACTTAGCATAATGGATGAAGGCTGCGACAGAATGCAAAATGCTGTTTCCAATGGTTGGCGATCCTACTGCAATGGCTTTAGATTTAAACACTTCTGTGATCAAATCGTTTAAGTCAGTTTTTGCCAGGTTATAAACTTTGACGACGACCGCTTTGTCTTCCAAAGTAATCCCTTCTGCTATTCGCTCAGCCAGTTCTTTTGTTCCATTCCACATCGTGTCATAAATGATCGTGATCTGGTTTTCCTGGTAATCATTTGCCCATTGAATATATTTTTCAACAATTTGAATGGGTTTATCTCTCCAAACCACGCCATGACTGGTTGCGATAATCTCGATGGGCAGGTTGAGTGACATGACCTCGTCCAACTTCCTTCGCAGGATGGCATTAAATGGGGTTAATATATTCGCAAAGTACTTCATGGACTCTTGGAACAAATCACACTGGTCAACCAGGTCATTGAACAGCATCTCTGTCGCAAAGTGTTGTCCAAACGCATCATTGCTGAATAAGATATTATCTTTGGTCATGAAGGTTGCCATGCTGTCTGGCCAGTGTAACATTTTCATTTCAACAAAAATTAACTCTTTTCCATTTCCAATATCCAGTTTATCGCCGGTCTTCACGACTTTAAAGTTCCAATCTTGGTGATATTGTCCCTTGATGGATTTCACCGCGTTTGCCGTGCAGTAAATTGGCGTTTGGGGAATGTATTTCATTAATTCAGGTAACGCACCGCTGTGGTCAACCTCTCCATGATTGGCAATGATGTAGTCTATTTTGTTTAGATCAATTTCACTGGAAAGGTTATTGACAAATTCAACCGAAAATGGTGCCCAGACGGTGTCAATTAAGACCGTTTTTTCTTCTTGGATGAGGTAAGAATTATAGGTCGAACCTTTATGTGTAGAATATTCATCACCATGGAACTTTCGAAGCTCCCAATCAGCTTTTCCAACCCAAAACACATTATTCTTGACTTGTTTTTTCATCTTTATCACTTCCTTCCTTTTGAGGAAATTTCTCGTTTGATTGTTCTTATGCACTTTAATTAATATTTATGAAGTATATTAATAAAATTATAACTCAATTTCCGTTTCTATGTTTGCTTGTTTGACTTTTCCATTTCTCTTGCTTTCATAATGCCAAAGGACTAAGTCATACATAAAAGTATTAAGGAATATTACAAAGTAGGTGTTAAAAAACCAGGGCGGTAATTTACCGCACTGGTTAAGATGAGTATTAGTAAAAAGTTGTTTTTGTCTACAACTCGCAGTACCTATCCACCTTCTTCTCAATCACGGCCAGGCTGTCTTGCCAGAATTTGCGGGCGCGGATGTCGATGCCAAAGCTGGCTGCCAGGTCGGCGGCGTTGCCCATGCCTGTGCTGGCGAGCAGGGCTTTGTAGTCGGGGATGAAGTCTGCCCCGCGCTGCTGGTAAATGGCATACAGACCGGTGCCAAAGAGCAAGCCGAAGGCATAGGGGAAGTTGTAGAAGGAAAGGACCATGTCATAGTAGTGTGGCTTCCAGGTCCACATGTATTTGTGCAGGTAGCGCTCATTCAACCCGTCGCCGTAGGTGGCTTTTTGGGCGCGCTCCATGATCTCGCTCAGTTCTTCAGCGCTCAGTTCGCTCTTTTCCCGGCGCTCAAAGACTTCTTTCTCAAACAGGAAGCGCGAGCTGATGTCCACGATCACCTGCGAGTCACCTATCAGGGATGTCTCGAGGATGGCAAGCTCTTCCTGCGGGTCGCGTACCTGGCTGATGATGGCGTTGAAGACGATGGTCTCGCACATGATCGAGGCAGTTTCAGCCATGGTCATAGGCGTGCGGCGCTGCATCTCGGTGCGGTTGGCTTGGAACATGCAATAGTTGTGAAAGCCATGCCCCAGCTCGTGCGCCATGGTCATAGTCTGGTCGAGCGAGCTGTCAAAGTTGCACAAGATGCGCGATTCTTTCACTGCCGGTACGGACATACAGAAGGCACCGCCGCGCTTGCCAGGGCGCTGCTCGGCATCGATCCAGTTATGGTCAAAAGCACCCTTGGCAAAGGCTGCCAGTTCAGGCGTAAAGGAGGCGAAGTTCTCCAGGATCAGGGTCTTGGCTTCATCATAGCTGTAACGGCGCTCTGACTTGCCCACCGGCGCGAACAGGTTCCACCAGGGCAGCTGCTCCTGGCCGAAGCGCGCTGCTTTGGCGCGGAAGTAGCGCCGGAACATTGGGAAAGAATCGGTCATAACGCCCATCATCGCATCCAGGGTTTTGCGGTCGATGCGCGCCATATCCAGGGCAGAGTGCAGGGCGTCTTGGCGGCCGCGGTGTTTGTTAAGCGTGTTGACCGTGCCCTTGATGCCGTTCATGCAGGCAGCCAGGGGCTCTTCGATGGTCTGCCACTCGCGCAGCTCGGTTTCGTAGGCCAGCTTGCGCACGGCTTCGTCGGCATGGCCGTGCAGGTTGATCAGGGCGGGCATAGGCAGCTGCTTCAGCTCGCCTTCCAGCTCGATCCCGGCCGTCTTTTGCGAGGTGACCGTGCCCTGCAGCTGGTCCCAGGCGTGCCCGCCGGAGAGTGAGAGCTCGTTGGCGAGGATCTCTTCGGCTTCGCTCATCAGGTATTGCGCTTGCTCAGCCGCTTCGGTAAGCGAGAAAGCATGTTCATGGGCTGGTCCGGGTAGCGCCAGGGCATACGGCAGGGCAGCTTTGATCTTACCCAGCCAGGCGTTGATCTTCATGGCCGTGTTTTGGGCAGGCATGGTCTGGATGTTGAATTGCGAATGCAGGCGCAGGGCTTCCTTGTTGTAGGAATCGGTGGAGATGAAGGAATTGAGGTAGGCACCAATGGTGTGTGCCTTGAGGTAAGAGGCTTGCAGGCGCTCCAGCAGATCGTTGAGGCGGGTGTTGAGCAGCTGCGGGTCGGTCTCGGCGGTCAGCGGCAGCAGGTCGGATTTGTAGAAGGCTTCCAGCGCGCTGCCCTGGTCGATCACCCACTGCATGTCGGCTTGCAGCTTTGGGTCGGATAGGCCGGTGTAGACGTTTGTCAGGTCCCAGCGGGGAGGTGTTTGGGTCATGGGGTTATTCTCCTTGGTGTTGTGTTTTGGGATGATTATACTGTATTGAGTGGCGGAGGTCACGTTGGCAGCGTGATAAAATTAATAAATAAGCACTGGAGGATTAAATGGATCCATATGCAAAATTTGATTTTGAGGGGCGATATGTATTTATTGACAGATTCGGGAATCGCAGTAAACCGCGGACAGTGACATTAAGACTAATGAATAATTTCAGATTATATATTTACGCTTTCCCTGAAAAAATTGATGATATTCCAATGTGTAATATATCAAGTGCAATGAAAGAAAAACTTGAATGGGCAAATGAATCCCGTGCCAGGTTTGAATTACCTCTCAGGCAAGCGATAATTTTTTGGTCCGATGAGTCTGAACAAAAAATTGATGAATTAATCAACAAATTTAACGAATTAAAACAAATGGAGAATGACAAGGATACCGCAAAGGAGGGAGAGGGCAATAACTGATTAATGATCACTGCAGAGCATTAGTAGTCACGTTAAAAACGTGACCTACATCAGCTTCCAGATTGCTCACCTGCACTGCACCAAGCGCAGTTTGGTGCATGTGTCGCAAGCTCGCAACTCTTACAGAGTGCTGCGCTATGACAATTCCTCTCAGCAGGTGCCGTGGGCCAGGAGGACAACGCACTTGCCCTCGCGCGCAAGCTGGTTAAAGGCACGGCAGGCATCGGGCGTCTTGAGTACCTGCAGCATCACGCCGGCTTCTTGGGCCGCTTTGTATGCCTTCTTGCCCACCTTAAGCGCACCGTTGACGCCATTTCCCACAATAATAACCTCTGGCTGCAGTTCAAGTGCACGCACCAGCATCTCGGGCTTGAGCTTGTGCCCTTCGCGTTCGTGCCAGGCGCTGATTCCTTGGGGTGAGAGCAGGATATCTTTGCCAACGCCCTGGCCACCCCCATGCACCTGCCCAGCAATGGTGTAGCTGCCCCATTCAAAATGGGTGATCGGTCCGAGCGGGTCATCAAACATAAAAGCCTCCATTATCTGCGCAAACTTGACGCAATCTGCAACCTTGGCTATATTTAGTATATACTTTGATGGCGCCTAAGCGCAAGAGAATTAGGAAAATGATAAACTACCAGATCACCCCTGAATGGCAGCTGCACCTGGACCAGCCTTACTCGCGCCGTGTGGAAGCGGGGCAGCTGGTGTTATGGACGAGCGGGCGCACCATCCTGGCAGCGGTCTTTAACTGCCGCGGAAAACGCAAAATGCTGCTGGCACAGTTGAAAGCCAAGGCTGCCGACTCGAAGCTGGAAATTTTTGAATCGAAATCCGGGCAGCTGCAGCGTTTTGGCTACCTGCAGACCGAAGAAGTGCGCGACGGGCATACCCGCCTGGCGCTGCATGCCTTCACCACCACCCCCAGCAGCTGCCTGCAGACGGCCTTTTACCTCGACTTAGCCTCCGACCTACCCTGGGCGATCCAAGCCTGGGAAGGCATCACATACACCCCTACACAGGAGCTTGCCTGACATGAACCCAATCAAACCGCAAACCGGCTTTGTCGCCTTTTTTGACATCCTGGGCTATAAGCAAATTATCCTCAACAACGACATCCACAAGACCGCCCAGATCGTCTCTGACACCCTGGTAAACATCCCTGAAATTATTATCAGGAACGTGCTGCGTGCCTCCGCTGGCAGTGCCCAGGCTGAGCCTGGGCAGGCAGGCGAAATTGACTCCTGGCAGCGCACGCTGAACCAGATTGACTGGCTGATCTTCTCAGACAGCATTTTGGTCAGCCTGCCTGTGGACCCCACCCTGCCTTTGAGCGAGACCTTGCAAGCTTACGCTGCCTTTGCCACGGTGTGCGCCACGCTGCTGAATAAATCCTTTGCGGCTGGTTTTCCCCTGCGCGGGGCCATCTCGGTGGGCGAGTTTTTCATCGAAGAGCGCTGCTTTGCCGGCAGACCCATCATCAACGCCTACCGCACTGCCCAAGAGCTGGAATTTTGTGGCTGCATCCTGGATGAAGACGCCAACAGCTTCGTCAGCCAGCTGCGCAAAGATGTGGTCAGCGCGGGCGACATCAACATGCTAACCATGTTAGACCAAACCACCATCCTTTACATCGTGCCCATGAAAGAGGACACCTCCGAACGCCACCGCACCATCAACTGGGTATCACTGGCGGTAGAAGGCTTCCCCCGCTTTGAGGGCAGCATCCGCGACTACGTCACAACAGCTTTCCTGAAGCATAATAAGATCGCCCTGCCTGGCGTGCAGAGTAAAATCAACAACACCGAGATGTTCGTGCGGCATGTGCTGACCAACCTGGAGATCACACCTTGGTCAATGACCGCACAGGCAGGTTAGCGGGTTAGCGATAGAGGGGTAAAAAAGGAAAAGTGCGCCACTTTATTTGCAGCGCACTTATTGATCACAGCAGATACGTTTTTGGCAAGCTTGCACTCAAAACCACAGATCGTAAGGTGAACTAAGATCTGTTAAAGACCCTTACCTCGTACCAAACGGTACAACAAAATTAAAAAAGGAGTAGAGAAGTTACTTCTTGTCCTTCTTGCCCTTTTTCTCTTTCTTTTCTTTCTTTTCCTTCTTGTCTTTCTTGTCTTTCTTTTCCTTAGCCATGTCTACCTCTTCCTTTGTTATCTCTTCTTTGGCAGGCTGCCAAAAACCAATAAGCTCACCAGCCGTATCAATGCTGATGTCTGACCACTTGTTCAATTGGAGCACTAAATAAGCCAGGCCGCCGGTGGGCAGGGCTTCGATCTTACCGTCCATCACCTGCATGAGCCCTTCCAGGCTGGGGTTGTGCCCCACGATCATAACCCTCTCCACCTGGTCTGGCAGGCCTTTAAGACCATCCAGGTAGGCCTGTGGCTCAGCTAGGTAATAAGAATCAAGCAGGGTGACCTTTTCTTTGATCTTGCAAACCTTGGCAACGATCTCAGCCGTTTGCTTAGCACGCTCAGCGCTGGAGGAAAGGATCACCTGGGGAACCAGTTCGTTTTCAAGCAGCACCTTACCTATGAAGGCTGCCCCCTCTTCACCTTTTTTCTTCAGAGGTCGATCTTTATCCTTGATTGATTTGTCTTTCCAGCTGGATTTTGCATGCCGAAGCAATAATAATGTTTTCATTTATTGTTCTCCTTAGATAACCAATCTGGACCATCATGAGTGGTTAAGGTGAATTAATATTATCATATATTGAAACAAAATAATTAAATATTCAGGGGAAATTGAGGATTTTTCCGCTGAGGGTGTGTTTGAATAATCTTTACAGGGTTTGGCAGGCCTCTTTCTGGTATACTTCGTCCAATATTGCATTAAAAAGAGAGCTTTTATGGATAAGAGAACCAAAAATATACTGCTGAGCATTGGCATTTTATTGATTATCGTCTGCCTGTGCCTTGGGGCTGCGGCTGCGGTTAGCGCGGGGGTTTTAATCTTGCGCCCTGCCAGCACCAGCACAGCGCCGATTGGTGGAAATTTACCCACTGCCATCTCCGAGTTGCCCACCCTAAGCGCCCCACTGCCCACCCCGCTGCCCACCACGAGTGCGCAGAGCGCGCTGGACCCTCAAATCAGCCAGAGCATGGACCTGATTCAATCGCAGGTCGTATCACTGCGCGGACTGGACCCCAGCCAATCTGTGCCGCGCAAGCTGTTGAGCGACGCGGAACTGCGCGACATTGTGATCAATGACTTTTTGAGCGAGTATACGCCTAATGATGCCAGGCAGGATGCAAACATCTTAGGCATACTCGGCTTGCTGCCTGCTGATTTTGACCTGCTCAGTTTCTACACTGAGCTTTACAGCGAGCAGATTGCTGGTTTTTATGATGACGAGGAAAAAGCCATGTACGTTGTGCAGGGTGAGGGCTTCTCGGGCATGGAAAAGAGCACCTATGCGCATGAGTATACGCACGTCTTACAAGACCAGGTTTACGACTTCAACGACGGCCTGGGCTACACAGACGAAGCCTGCCAGGAAGATACCGAGCGCTGCGCAGGCATCCAAGCCCTGATCGAGGGCGATGCCGTCTTGACTGAGACACTGTGGCTGCAGACCTATGCCAGCGAACAGGACATCCGCGACCTGATGGGCTTTTACAACGATTATGAAAGCCCTGTTTTTGATTCCGCACCGCATTACATGACTGAAGACTTCATGTTCCCTTACCTTAAGGGGCAAGCCTTCGTGCAAGCGCTTTATGACCAAGGTGGATATGCTGCCGTAGATGCTGCTTACCGGCAGGTGCCCATGTCTACCGAGCAAATTTTACACCCCGAGAAATACCCCGATGAGCTGCCTATCCCGGTGGACCTGCCAGAGCTGAGCGCTAGCTTGGGAACGGGTTGGCAAGAGATTGACCGCAACGTAATGGGCGAGTGGTATACCTACCTGATTTTGGCACACGGTTTTGAAAAGCGTGCGCGCATCAACGACAGCAAAGCCCTGGCGGGCAGCGCTGGTTGGGGCGGCGATACCTACCTGGTGTATGAAAATCCAGCTGCTAAGGAGATGGCTTTAGTCATGCGCAGCGTTTGGGATACACCCCAAGACCAGGCTGAGTTTGTCGATGCCTTCACAGAATACGCGAATGCCCGCTGGGGTAAAGCCAAAACAACAAACCTTGGTAGCACCTGGCAAGGCGATGATCAGCATATTTTGTTTTATGAATCAGACGGTTTTGTCACCTGGATCATGGTGCCTGAAGCATATCAAGCCGAGAAGATCGTTGCTGCCTTGCCATGACGCTGGAATTTGACCGCATCCAGGCCTTGTTGTTTGATATCGATGGCACGCTCAGCGATACGGATGACCACATGGTCTCGCGGCTGGTTAGATTACTCAAACCTTTCAACTTTCTTTTTAAAGGAAAAGACCCTTATAGCTTTGCACGTTGGCTGGTAATGACAGCTGAGTCGCCTGCGAATTTGCTTTACAGCCTGCCGGACCGGTTGGGATTGGACGTGCACCTTGCCAGGCTGTTCGATTGGACGGCAAAACGGCAGCTGACCCGCAAACACCCTTCAGATCTGTTCATGCTTGTGGAAGGCGTGGGGGAGATGCTGGACAGCCTGCACGGGCATTACCCGATGGCGGTGGTGAGCGCGCGTAACGAAGCCACTACGCGCCTATTCCTGCAGCACTTTGACCTGGAACGCTACTTTAAGGTTGTGGTCACTTCCCAAACCTGCAAGCACACCAAACCCTTCCCAGACCCAATTCTTTATGCCGCGCAGCAGCTGGGCGTGGCAAGCACAGCGTGCCTGATGATTGGCGATACCAGCGTGGACGTGCACGCTGCCCTGGCCGCCGGCGCGCAGTCGCTCTCGGTCTTGTATGGGCTGGGCTCGGAAAAAGAACTGAGGCGTGCTGGCACGCAGATGATCCTGCAGAGCACAGCCGAAGTAGGCAGCCTGCTTTTAATAAATAGGGCTGCACAATAAACAAAAATTCGATAAAATTAGACATGGAAAGTCATCATTTCCTGGTTGAATTATTGAGTAAGTTGGAGTAGTTAATGACAGAACAAGAACAAAATGACGTAAAAGTGGATTGGCAGAAGAAATATCCATACCCGCGGCGGCGCATCATACGGCGTTTGCTGAAAGCTAGCGTTGCCGTAGCAGCTGGCCTCGTGACCGAGTATAAGATCTCGGGCAAAGAAAACCTGCCCAAGCAGGGACCCTTCCTGATCGTTGGCAATCATTTTCATTTTATCGACACCATCGGGCCTATCCACGCCACCAAGTTCCCCTTGGAGTTTATTGGCGATATGGAAATGCCCAACGCCCCCGCGCTGATGAAGATCTTCCCGCGTACCTGGCAGACCCTGAAAATCGAACAGGGTACGCCCAATTTTGAAGCCCTGCGTGCCTCCGAAGCCGTGCTGGCGCAAAACGGCATTTTGGTTATCTACCCCGAAGGCCATACTCACCGCCCGCCACTCGGGAGGGCGCTGCCCGGCGCGGCTTACCTGGCCATGCGCTCCGGGGTGCCGATCATCCCCATTGCCACCTACAGCGATAACCATTACGACATATTTGGCAGCCTGCGGCATAAAAAACGACGCATTAAGATTTGGACCAATATCGGGCCTGCTTTCGGACCCTTCAAGCTATTAAGCGGAGAACGCCCCAGCCGCGAAGAAATCCGCGAGAGCAGCCGCATCATCATGAGCCACATCGCCCAGCTGCTGCCGCCGGAGATGCGCGGAGAGTATGGCGACATGCTTAACCCAGCCAGCGCATAAATATAGGTCACCAGATTTGCAAAATTTAGAAATTTCTTATACTCAGTTGTTATGATTAGATATTATTATTAGAAGGTTGATTGAAGGAATAATTTAGATGGAATATAAGGATTATTACAAGACACTGGGTGTTGAGAAGAAGGCTTCGGAAAGTGAGATTAAATCCGCTTACCGTAAGCTGGCACGCAAATACCACCCAGATGTCAATCCCAATGATCCAAGTGCCGAGGAGCGCTTCAAGGAGATAAACGAAGCCTACCAGGTACTCTCAGACAAGGAGAAGCGCACCAAGTACGACCAGTTTGGCTCGCAATGGCAGCAGTACCGCAACACTGGCGGTCGGCCGGAAGACTTTAACTGGGGCGACTGGACGCAGCAAGGCGGCGGTGGGGGCTTCCGCACCGTCAGCCAGGAAGAATTCAGCCAGATGTTTGGCGGCGGCCTGGGCGGCTTTTCAGATTTCTTTGAAACCCTGTTTGGCGGGGGCTTAGGCGGCAGGGGCGCAAGCCGTACGCAGCAGCAAATGCGACCGCGCCGCGGCAGCGACGCCGAACATAACCTGGATATCAGCCTGGAAGAAGCCTTTAAAGGCGGCACGCGCGTCTTGCAGTTTGAAGACGGCCGCCGCATCGAAGCGCGCATCCCGCCCGGCGTCAAATCTGGCTCTAAGATCCGCCTGAGCGGGCAGGCTGGCAAGAGCACACAGGGAGTGCAGGCTGGCGACCTATACCTGAAGATGCGCGTTCTGCCGCACCCCACCTTCACGCGTGACGGGGATGACCTGCGCATGAAATTGCCCGTTGATATGTACACGGCCATCTTAGGTGGTGAGGTCAACGTGCCCACCCTGGAGAAGCCCATTTCGCTGAACATCCCCGAAGGCACCGATACCGGCAAGGTTTTCCGGCTCAAAAACCTGGGTATGCCCAGCCTGAAAGACCCCAAGAAGCGTGGTAACCTGTATGTGACCGTGGAAGTGCACATCCCCGGGCATTTTACCCAGGCAGAAAAAGATAAACTACGCGAAATTATGCACATGCGCCGCTAGGCGGAATTTGAGGTCAACCATGCCAAAACTCTCTACCCTGACTGTCTATTGTGGCTCCGCTGACCAGCTGGCGCAGGGTTATTATGATGCCGCTTACGACCTGGGCAACCTGCTTGCCACGCTTGGCATCTGCCTGGTTTTTGGCGGGGGAAAAACTGGCTTAATGGGCGCAGTAGCAGATGGTGCGTTGGCAGCTGGCGGTAAGGTGATCGGTGTGATCAACGAGGGGCTCAACACCCCCAACCTAGCGCACGACAACCTGACCCGCATGGAAGTGCTGCCCGACATCCAATCCCGCAAGGCGCGCATGTCCGCGTTAGCAGATGGCTTTATTGCCCTGCCTGGTGGGTTGGGCACCTTTGATGAGCTTTTCGAGACGCTCACCTGGGCGCAAATCGGCCTGCACGCCAAACCAGTGGGGCTGCTGAACACCAATAACTACTTCCAGCCTTTGCTGCGCATGGTGGAGCACGCCATTGCCGAGCGCTTTGTCTACCCGGAGCACCGCCAAATGTTGATTGATGCAAGCGATGCGCCCACGCTGCTCAAACAAATGGCTGCCTACCGCCCACCTGAGCAACTCCGGCGCTGGTTGGAACGATAGACTGACATTAACTTCCTCCAAAGCAAGACGATAATTAGGCATTAGTTACAATTATCCTGTTAACCCTACTCAAATAACGGTATAATAGTCACCTGCCTGCCCTTAAGCGGGCAAGAAACAACGAAGCAAAAAGATGAAATATGCTAATTAAGCAAGCACAACCAACGATCACCCACCTGCTCATCGACCTTGATGAGACAATTTACCCTTCTTCAAACGAAATCTGGCCGCTTTTTAGGGCGCGCCTGGATACCTACTTAAGGGAGCAGATGGGCTTCCCGCCTGAGCAGGTTAACAACATCCGCGACCGATTGTTTTACACCTACGGATCCACCCTGCGCGGCTTACAGGTCGAATTTGATGTGGATACCGAAGATTACCTGGACTACGTGCACGATGCCGATGACGTCGAAAATTACCTATCGCCAGACCCTGAATTGCGAACCGTGTTGGCTGCTTACCCACAGCCTAAGATCATCTTCACCAATGCCAGCCGCGAACATGCCCAGCGCATCCTCGAACACCTGCAGCTAGCTGACTTGTTCTGCCAGATCATCGACATCCGCGACGTGGCACCCTACTGCAAACCACAAGTGGAAGCCTTCCAGGTTGCACTGCAGCTGATCGGCAACCCAGACCCAAAGCGTTGCCTGTTTGCTGACGATACCCTGGCAAACCTGCAGACCGCTCTCGACCTGGGCATGCAGGGCGTCTTGGTTGGTAAGCCTTCTCCTGACGGTATCCCTGCCATTGCCAAGCTAGCAGACCTGCCCAGCTTTTTCCCTATCTAAACCCGTGCCTATAGATCCGGCCCTTCTCCCGCACATTATCGAACTCAGCCAGCATTTGGAGCCCGAATTGGTCTGCCTGCGGCGGGGTTTACATCAGCAGCCAGAGCTCTCTGGTAAGGAAGAACAGACCGCCAACACTCTCATCAACGAATTACAAGCCAGCAACGTCCAAATTGAGCGCTGCCTGAGCGGATTTGGTTTTGCTGCGCTGGTGCACGGCAGGGGACCGGGGCGATTGGCGGCACTGCGGGTGGACATTGACGCCCTGCCTATCCAGGAAACCAATCAGCATGACTTCGTTTCGCAGCAGCCCGGCGTGATGCATGCCTGCGGCCACGACGTGCACAGCGCCATTGGGGCGGGCGTGGCTAAGGTTTTGGCCAGCCTGCGGGAGCAGTTTGACGGCACAGCACTGATCATTTTCCAAGCTGAGGAGGAGGAAATTACCGGGGCGCTCAAGATCATCCGCAGCGGGCTTTTGGACCACCCTAAACCAGAAGCGCTGTTTGGCCTGCACGTCTGCCCCCTGCCGGCCGGCAAGATTGGCTGGCGGGAAGGCTTGTTCCTGAGCGGCTTTGAACACTACCTGGTTAAACTGCGCGACATGCACAGACCCTCTAACCTGGCACGCCTGGAGCTGGTCGCTGAATACTGCTGCGAGGCAATTAATGCGCTCAACACGCTTCACCTGCCACAGGATGAACAAAAGGAAGCAGCCATCTGGCAAGGCATGCTGGATGGGCGCCCAGAGCTGCAGGATTTTATTGTTTATGCCGCCAGCACGGCGGAAGATGACGAACCGGAATACCGCGGCCAGCTGGGCTTGGGCATCAAAGCTGCATGCCGCGCGCTTAGGCGCGCTGCCAAAAACACCTTGAAAGAGACAATTAGCGAGATTTGCAACGCGCAACAGGTCAAGTACTCGATGCGTGAGATGGGCAGCATGCCAGACGTTATCAACGATAAACAGCTGGTCAGCAATAGCCTGCCGGCGCTCCGAGCTGTGATTGGTGAGGAAAACCTTTTGGAGATAAAAGCGGGTTACCCCTTTAACTGTGAAGACTTTGCCTTTTACCTCAAGCACCTGCCTGGGGCTATGCTTTGGCTGGGGGCTGCCAACCCGGAGAGGGGCATGCATGCGCGCCTGCACACGAGCAATTTCGACGTGGACGAGGGCTGTATCGCGGTGGGTGTGCGTGCGATGAGCGCGGTTTTGCTGGATGTGTTGAGCAAGCCTAGCGAAAAAGTGCAAGCGGGGATACAAGCTTTGTGCTACAGCGCGAAGTAGATATGAAGTAAGCGCATCATTAGGGGAAAGTTTGTGCATGGATGGACTTAGATGATTCAGATCTGGAAAGCATACCCTGTGAATATTTTATTTGTGCACATGCGTGGGGGAGGGTTTGTGCGTGAATTGGAGTAAATGATTTAGATATGGAGGCCATACCCCATAAAATTTCATTTGTGCACATGCGTAGGGGAGGGTTTGTGCCTGAATTGGAGTAGATGATTTAAACATAGAAACCCTCCCCTACTAAAATTATGATGGTTGGATCCAGAAGGGAGGGTTTGTGCCTGAATTGGTTTAGATGATTCAGATCTAGAAACCCTCCCCTACGATAATACAACACACTCGCGGTTGCGGAATAAATTCGTTGCCAGGTTATACAATTTATTTACAAATTTTTTACATGAGTATGGTATTCTTTAGGGAGTTTTTACTGTTAACTAGGAGTTACACATGGAAAATAAAGCGTTGAAGTCATGCTTGTTCATTTTTATTAGTATCGTATTGGTGCTCGGCAGCTTTAGCATGGGCGCAGTTACGGGATACTTGGTTCCCAAAGACTTATTTGGGGGGGTGCTGGGTACCAGCGCAACCCCAACCCCTGAGCCTTGCACACCCGTGGTTATAACTGAGGAAGGCGAGTGCCCAGCCTGCAACTGCGATTTTGAGGGCAGCTCGCCCAAGGAACTGGAGACACTTTTTGAGCCCTTCTGGGAAGTTTGGGGTCTCGTGCACCAGAACTATGTTGACCAACCCCTGGATACTACCGCTATGATGCGCGGGGCGATCAAGGGTATGTTGGAATCGCTGGGCGATAAGCACACCTCCTATATGGATCCGGAAGAGTACAAGCAAGCTAATGAATCCCTGGAAGGGGAATACGAGGGAATTGGAGCCTGGGTTGACATCACTGGTGATTTCGTCGAGGTGGTATCGCCCATGAAAGGGTCGCCCGCCGAGGCGGCTGGTTTGCGCCCGAAGGACCGCGTAATTGGCATCAACGGCGAGGATATGACCGGCATCCCCGGTGACCTGGTGCTGCAGCGCATTTTAGGCCCCGCTGGCGAAGTGGTGGTGCTCACCATTCAGCGCGGCGAGGAGACCTTTGATGTTTCGATCACACGGGCCAAGATCGTAGTACCAACGGTGGATTACGAAATGCTGGAAGGCGATGTGGGTTACGTAGCGCTGTATACTTTCAACGAATTTTCAACCCCGCAGCTGCGCAATGCGCTAGACGAGCTTTTGGCACAGAACCCCAAAGGCTTGATTTTGGACTTGCGCGATAACGGCGGCGGTTACCTGGTTACGGCCATCGAGGTAGCGTCTGAATTTATTGCGGAAGGGGTAGTGATGTACGAGGAATATGGCGACGGTACGCGCGACAGCTACGAAGCAAGAGCTGGCGGGCGGGCTACTGAAGTGCCACTGGTAGTTTTAGTGAACGAAGGCACTGCTTCAGCTTCCGAGATTGTAGCTGGGGCTATCCAGGATAAAGGTCGCGGTACACTGGTGGGTGTGATCACTTATGGCAAGGGCACCGTGCAAAACTGGATCCCACTTTCTGATAACCAGGGTGGCGTACGGATCACCATTGCCCGTTGGCTGACCCCCAATGGCAACCAGATCAGCGAAATTGGCCTCACGCCAGAGCACATTGTTGAGTATACTGAAGAAGACTTTGAAGCTGAGATCGACCCACAGCTTGACAAAGCCGTTGAATTGATTTTAGAAGGTGCCGAGTAAGAAAGCACCTGGAAGGATTAGAAAATGTTTTCACTCGATTATATGATTTACATGCTGCCAGCGATCATCCTCTCGCTGATTGCCCAGTTCTATGTAAAATCTGCCTATAAGAAATACAGCCAGGTGCGCAACTACCTGGGCATCACGGGTGCAGAAGCGGCACAACGCCTGCTGCCCAGTCTTGGATTGCAGAACGTCAGCATCCAGGGCACTCAAGGGACGCTTTCGGACCATTACGATCCGCAGAATAACGTGCTCAAACTGAGTCCGGCCGTGGCAAATCAACCCTCGATTGCGTCGCTGGCAATCGCTGCGCACGAATTAGGGCATGCGGCGCAGGACCACACCAATTACCTGCCGCTCAAGCTGCGCGGGTTGATCGTGCCGGTGGTTAATATCGGCTCTAACCTGGGCTGGATCATGATCTTGGTAGGCTTGATGCTCAACCTGGCGGGCCTGGCGCAAATCGGGGTGATCGCTTTCTCGGCTGGGGCAGTGTTTTCGCTGATTACCCTGCCGGTGGAGCTAAATGCTTCAAAAAGGGCACGCGCAATGCTGAAGGAAAACGGCCTGGTGGTGAATGCGGAAGAGGAGTTGGGTGTGAAGAAGGTATTGAACGCCGCTGCCCTGACCTACGTGGCCGCGTTGGCAAACTCGCTGCTGCAGTTGTTGTACTTCAGCGGCATGGTGAGACGGATGAACAGAAGATAAGTTTTTGGTTTATTGATTTGGACAAGGCTACCCTGGATGGTTGGGGTGGCCTTGTTTTTTTTCTCGCACAGAGTTTCTTGAAGGGCGGGTTTTCAGCAAACCCGCCCCTATAAAAGATTGACACATTAAATCAACAATAGAGATCGTCGCACTGCGTTTGCGATGACAAAAGACGATTACTCGCGCAGAGATCGCAGAGACGCAGAGAATCTTGATGGGCGGGGGTATGCATTGGTACGAATAGGTTAATGAAGCTCAGTGAACCCGCCCTTACAAATGATTGATACACGCAATGAACATTCGAGATCGCCACACTTTGTTCGCGATGACAAAAGACGATGGCTCGCGCAGAGATCGCAGAGACGCAGAGAATCTTGATGGGCGGGGGTATGCATTGGTACGAATAGGTTAATGAAGCTCAGTGAACCTCCCTCTACGATTGCTTAACGGTTGGCGAAACTGTGAAACCCTCACCCCGCCTCTCCCTTTTATTAAATAATTTAGAAATTGCAGTCATTCATTAAAGGGAGAGGGGTTATAAGTTTGCGATCAGCTTGGGTCTTTCACCTTTCAGCTGGTTATTTTGCTTTCAGCTTTATACTGTCCTTACTGCAATTCTAGGGCTTGCTGCTGCAGGGCTTGGTCTTCGGGGGTCTCGGCGACCATCTCAAGGCCGTGGGGTTGGGGTCTGCCGTGTTCGTCCACATATACGAAAGTAATGAAGCTATCTACAGCCATTTCTTCGCCCACCATTGCCCGCACGTAAGAGACCAAGCGGGTGCGGCCGGTCAGGACCACTTTACTTTCAAAGCGAATAATTTCACCGGGGCGAACAGGCCTGCGGAAGAGCATGCCGTGCACCTTGACGCATACCACGTTAACCGGCGGCAGCAAGCTGGCCGCAGCAATGAAGCCGGCTTCCACCACCCACTCTGCGCCACGCCCGGCAAAGAGCGTGCGGTGGTGATTAAGATCCTCACCTTTTACCAGGTGATGAATCACAAAGGTTTTAATGTCCATCAAAGTCTCCCTACGGCCCCATCAGCAAAAAGTTATCAAAGCCAACTTTAAAGCCTGTATTCTCAAAGGTGCCGCCCAGTAAGCCAATATTACCCGGCACGAAGTCAGGGTCAACCACCTCTGCCAGCAAGACATCATCCAGCGCTAATGCCAGCCCATCCGTGCCGCAATAAGCTGCCATCACGTAAGGCCCGCCAGCCGCTACCTCGTCTGAATAAGTCCAATCAACCAGGGAGACGAATTCCCCGGCCTGGTACTTCCAAATCGAGAAGTAACCGTCTTCGCTGATCTCAAGCACGGTGAAATTATCAGTATCTTTGATGCCGCAGACAAAGCCAAAATCGGCATCGCCAACGCCCTGTATCACGCGCGCATCCACAACCATAACCATCTGATCAAGGCTGTATTCAACCTCAGACCAGATCACAAAATCTGGCGCTAAAACTTTGATAGTCAATTCACCAGCTTCATAGGCGGCGCTGCCCTTGCTGGTGTTGCTGGTGTACCAGCCGCTGTTGGGGTTAGAGAAATCATCCTCAAAGATCACTTCGCCTTGGGGTTCGTATTCTTCCCCGCGCGAAGCCCCGGGTTCAATGGCCACCTGCCCCAGCTTGGCTGCATCAATCAAACCCAGCGCCAGTTTGACAGGGCGCATGGCATTGATAAACCCACCCGTGGGCACGCAGTTGTCGTACTCGTCAATGACGCCATCGCGGTTGGTATCCGCCAGGGGACGGCAGTCTACAAAGGCAGCCCCAACATCACCCGAGCCCACCTGGGTAGGCACACCGATCAGCTCGCCCTGCTCGTTGACAGCCAGCCCGCCCGAGTTACCGCCGGCGATGGTGGCACTGGTCTTGACGAAAGCACGGTTGCCGTAAGCTTCTTCAAAGGTGAAGCCGCTCACCTCGCCGCGAGTAAGGGTAATCGTATCGCCGCCGATGCCAGGGTAACCAAGGATGACAATTTGGTCACCCAGCTGGAGCGTGTCGGAATTGCCCAGCGGCACAGCGGGCAGGTTGAGATCGGCCTGGCTGACCGGGTTGCCATTGATATCCGCACGGATCTTAATCACCGCCAGGTCCAGCTTGGCATCCAGCTGGATCACGCTGGCAAGGAAGGTTTCAACAGGTACGCTGTCCTGCGCAACGGTCAGGGAGACAATCAGGTCTTTGACGGTGTAGAAGCGGTCTGAATTGACTACATGTGCGTTGGTCAGGATTAGGCCGTCGGGCGTGATAATCGTGCCAGAGCCCGTCCAGCCGACAAACTCTTCCCCGTCCATCTCCACCAGCGCGCTAATCTGCACCACGGCCTGGTAGGGAATCGGCCCCAGCGGCACGGAGGTGCGGGCGGTGGAAGGTTCAGGTTCAAAGCCTTCAATGGTTTGTTTGGCGACTTGCAAGTTGAAGACAAAATTAACATCGCCTTTTTCAGTTACTACCGTGCCATCACTAGAAAAATCACCCTCCTGCCCAGCCTTGAAGACAAAGGTGAGGGTCTCGCTGCCCTTAGGGGCAATGGTACGCGGGTAGGCAAAACTGGTTTGATAGCCATCGGAGACATTCGCTTCCAGCTCCGGGATTGTTTTCATCAGCGTAGCACTGGCCAAAAGCCGCTCAGGCAAGCGTACTTCAGAGATGACTTCGTTATAATCACTCTGGTTTGAAAGGGTCAGTTTCAGCTCAAAGGTATCGCCGACTTGCGGGCTATCAGTTGGAAGGACAGCGTTGACGGTCAGGGCGCTGGTTTCTACTTTAGGAGAGCCACAAGCAAGAACAACCAGAACCAAGACAGAAAAGATGACGAACAGGCGGTATGGTGGTTTGTGCGATGCCATAAATAACCTCAAAGGTTTACGATTAAAAAGGTGATTAAGCGTATCATAAATTTGATGCTTAATCAAAAGATTGAGTAGGCTTTGGTAAGGAAGTGGCTTTGTCTTTCCAGCGCAAAGCCACTTTAGATTATTCTTCCAGCTGTTTGATTTGGTGACGCAGCCAAAGGGCAGGCTCAGCCTGGTAGCGGCGAACGATCAGCATGGAGCAGGTCACCTCTTCAATCAGGGCATCGTTGAGCTTGCCAAAGATATACTCCGCCGAGAACACTTCTTCTGAAGCACCGATGATCATTAAGTCGTAGTCAACACGCTTGGTTTCGTTGATGATCCCTTCCAGCACGTTACTGGACGGCAGCACCAGGGTGGTCAGGTAATCGGGTAGTTCGCCCATTTCTTCTTCGATGATTTCCTGCAAGACCATTAGTTCATCTTCCTGCTTTTCCTCGTCCAGGTCTTCTGGCATCAGGCGTAGGGCGGTGACGGTAACTTCTTTGCGGTATGCTAATTTTGAGGCAAGTTTTAATGCCAGGCGCGCGTTTGGACCCGTGCCAACCGGTACCAGGATATGTTTGAGACCGTTCAGACCTCGATCGCGCAACACAGCAACATCCTTACGGGCGCTGACCAAGACTTCCTTGATAATGTTATGCGGGAGCATTACCTTTGCTTGGTCGACTGGCCAACCCATCAGGACCATATTAACTGGGTTGGGAGAAGCAATCTCATTGGCAATGCCAGATTCGATGTTTGAGGCAGTTTTGCACTTGGTGTAAATGGGCACGTTGCGGGCTTGTGCTAGCGGCGCAGTGACCTTGAGCATTTGCTGCTGCAGGGTTTTATTGAGGTTGGTTAAAATCTCAAGGTTTTCTTTAGACATGGTAGGGTTGGTCTTAACCACACTGAAGAGGCAAATGCTGGTGTCTTCCTGGTGTTCTGCAAACCTGGTAGCAAGGCGCACTAATTGCTTGGCAGTCTCAACTGTACCCGTAGCCACCAAAATACGCCCGCCACCAACAGCTTCTTCTTCGTTAATACGCGCAACGCCACGGGATTTAACAAATGTAAATAAGAAATACAAACCAGTCAGCGCGACCAGTAAGATGACTAGGAACAAGAGCGCTTTGGGCGCGGCAAAGGCAACAATCAGGACGCCTGCCCCGGCTGCCAAGTAGGCAGTTAGGGGAAAGAAAGGCGCTTTGAAAGGCCTCTCTATGTTGGGGTGCAGCTTTCGCAGGCGAAGCATCGCCAAGCTTGCCCAAAACAGCACAAACATATAACCTGCGCTGGAGATAAAGCTGAGGAAGTCTACCATGCCGATGGCTGCCACCAGGGCACTGATTACCACCACTAAAAGAATGGCGGCGTAGGGCGTGCGCCAGCGGCTGAGCCGGGAAAACGCGCGCGGCCAAACGTGCTCACGGCTGAGGGTGAAGGCTTCACGCGTTGCAGAAAGCATGGCAGAATTGACCGAGGTGAGCGTCGCAATTAAACCAGCCACACCCATGAGCGGCACACCAAGCTTAGGCCAAAATAGCCTGGCTGCATCGGTTAGCGCGGTTTCAGAGCCAGCAATTTGATCGTAGGGCAATGTGCCAATAGCAACAAATGATACTAGCGTGTAAATAATGGTGGCAATTGCCAGGCTGATGAGGATGCCCAGGGGAATATTGCGATTGGGGTTGGTGATCTCTTCGGCGTCATCAGCAATCACTTCAAAACCGACATAAGCGTTATAGACCAGGGCAATGGTCATGAGCATCCGGCCAACGTTTGCAAAAAGGGTGTGATTTTCAAAAACGACATCGCCAGACATGAACGTTTCCCAACTAAAACCGGCAGGATGATTAAGGCCCAGGATGATGAAGACAATAAACACCACCAGCAGGAAAGCACCCATTACAATCTGGATGTTGCCAGCTTGGGTAACGCCGCGAATGTGCATCAACCCCATTAAGAGGATCACAGCAATGGCAACCGGTACTACGGGCAAGAAAGGTAAAAACACCTTGAGCGAGTAGGCGAAACCGACCGCAGATAGGGCGGCATAGAAGGTGCTGGACAGCCCATCCAGGGAACCAACCAGGAACATGATCAGCCCTTTGCCGAAGCCCTCGCCCACATAAGTCATGGCACCGCCGGTAACCGGGTAGGTTGTAGCCAGTTCGCAGTAATTCAAGGCATCCGGCAGGGTTAAGATGCCAGCGATGATCAATGCCAGGACTGCATCAGGCCCGGCGATACCGGCGGCGTGGCCGGTGAGCACAAATATCTCGGCGGCGATGGTGCCGGCTGCGCCAAGCATGATCACCTGCAAAAGATTCAATTGTCGTTTTAATTTACGTTTTGCCATAGTAAAAATCCCATCATAAAAGATGAATTGCTATTAGTGCCTGTTATGGACGGTGATGGTTTTTTTGAGGAAAGTTTCTGAAAGCCTTATTCATCGTCTGCTCAGATCGAGTGAACTTCGTACCTGACGGATTTCACAATATATTATTATATCGCTATATCTAGCAGATGAGAAGGTAAAAATAATTGAGATGAACAGGCGATTTTTTACAGTTACACAATAAAGTTTGTTAATATTTTTTAAACGAAATAACCTTATAATAAATTTATCAGCAAGTTTAAAAGCGCAAGGAGATGAATCATGAAGAAACAGCATATGGTTTTAATTTTTATTCTCATCAGCTTAGCCCTCAGCACGCTGGCCTGCGGGATGCCATTTAGCCTGCCCGGTGTAAACTTACCCGATGTAAACGTGCCAGACGTTGAAATACCAGACATCGAGATTCCTGAAATCGAGGTACCAGAGATTGAGATGCCTGAGATCGAGGTTGAGGTGCCTGAGCTTGACCTGCCGAAGATTGAACGCGGGAGCGGCATTATGAGCCAGGAAGAACGCCAGGTTTCGGCGTTTGAAAAAATCATCCTGAATGGCGCAGGCGAAGTGACCCTCATCCAGGGGCAAAAAGAAGCCCTGCTGATTGAAGCGGAAGATAACATTCTGCCCAAGCTAACCAGCGAGGTTGAGGACGAAACGCTGACTTTGGGCTATGACTCCATCAGTTGGAAAGATGCCATCATCCCAACCCGAACTATCAAATACACGATTACCGTGCAGGACTTAAAGCGCATCACCGTCAACGGTGCGGTTACGCTCAGCAGTGACGCGCTGCAGGGGGAGAATTTTGAGCTGGAGATCAACGGCGCGGGGGATTTTGTGTTTGAGGAGCTTGCACTGCAGGAACTCAGTATTGAAATCGCCGGTGGTGCCAGCGTGCGCACAAAAGGTGAGGCATCTGTGCAAAACGTGGTGATCAACGGTGCTGGCAGCTATAATGCAGAAGATCTCAAGAGCCTTCGCACAATAGTTATATTCAACGGTGCTGGCGAGGTACGCGTTTGGGTAGCGGAGACATTGGACGTGACCATCAACGGTGCTGGCAGCGTCAGTTATTATGGCAAACCAGTCGTTACCAAAAGCATCAATGGCTTTGGAACAGTGAAAGAACTTGGCGAGAAAGAGGACTAACAAATGAACAAACGCGCAGCCATTGCCGGCGGTATTTTACTGATCTTGTTTGGGGTGCTTTCCCTGGCACGCCAACTCTTCCCCGAGGTATTTGACTTCATCAGCTGGCCCTTTTACATTATCGGCTTGGGGTTGATCTTCCTATTTACGGCCATCCTATCCCGGTCGGGCGGTTTTGCCATTCCGGGTTTCATCCTGGTTGGCTTAGGCGCCATTTTCTACTTCCAGGAGAGCAGCCTGGGTTATGCCAGCTGGTCATATATGTGGGCGCTGATCCCGGGCTTTGTGGGCTTGGGGATAATCTTTTCGGGTTTAATTGACAGGAACGTGCGCGGCGCGGCAGGGGGCGGGCTGACCTTGATGTTGATCAGCCTGGTGTTGTTTTTCCTGTTTGGGGGCAGCTTTGGGCTAGACCCGCAGATCGTACAGTATTGGCCGGTGATCTTGATTGGCCTGGGACTGGTGATGCTGCTGCGGCTGATGTTCGGCAGGCGATAACTAGACTACCTCGATTAAGCCCGTCTCTGTAACCTCACCAATGCGCCAAAGGGGAATGTTTTGATCAGCAGCGTCTTTTTCAAGCTGGTCGACTTTGTGTGCTGGAACAGCAAATAACAAACCACCACTTGTTTGTGGATCAAATAAAACCATTTGAGTTTCCTGGCTGATATGCGGTGCGAACCTGACCTGTTTGCCGTAAAACTCCGCATTATCGTAACTGCCCCCAGAAAAACACCAGGTCGGAGCCAGAGCTTCTACACCCTCGTAGAGGGGAACAGACTCCACAAAAAAGCGTAGTCCTACCCGTGAGGCTTCAGCCATTTCCCAGGCATGCCCTAAAAAGCTGAAGCCGGTGATGTCTGTGGCGCTCCGTGCACCATGTGCCTGTGCCAATAAGGCCGCTTTATCGTTCAGCTTCTTAAGCCAGCCTATCACCTCTGAGGCATCCTCTGCGCTTATCAAGCCACCTTTCAAGGCAGAAGAAATTACCCCGCTGCCTATTGGTTTGCTGATGAAGAGCGCATCATCTTGTTTTAATCCCTGTTTTGTTAGGATGTGATCTGGAGAGACAAACCCAAGCGCAACCAAGCCATATTTCGGTTCCTTATCCTGGATGGTATGCCCACCAGCAACACCACACCCGCCTCGAGCGCTTTATCCGCCCCGCCGTGTAAGATCTCCGCCCCAATTTCAGGCGGCAGCTGCGGTGGTAAGGCAAGGATATTAAGCGCCAGGAAAGGTTTACCCCCCATCGCGTAAATGTCAGATAGGCTGTTTGCAGCGGCTATCTGACCATAATCGTAGGGGTCGTCTACGATGGGGGTAAAAAAGTCGGTTGTGAGTACCAGGGCACGCGACTCATCCAGCTTCCAAATGGCAGCATCATCAGGCGCTGCCAAACCAGCCAGCAAGTCTGGGAAAGCCTGCAGGTTATAATAATTTTTTAGAGGGCGCAGCACCTGCGCCAGCGCTTCAGGCGCATATTTAGATGCTCAGCCAGAGCAGGTGGCCATGGCGGTTAAACGAAATTTTTGTTCTGATGGTGTCATAATTTCTCAATTGAACGGAATTGGATATGATTATTTTTAAGCAAGGCTTGCACACGCTCAAGGTCTGCCTGCATAAACCGTAAACACACTCCGCAGTCAGAACTGAGGTGACGCGGCACGGGGATGAGCTTACAGGTTAGCCCATTGGCATTAAGTTGTTTTTCTATGCGCAAAGCCTGGCTGGTTGAGTCTACTAGGATGACAGCATGCTCATTCATTTGGCCACCTCGCCTGCCAGCGCAGATACGGCTTGCACAGCCTGCTCAATATCTGCCAGGGTATTGAAGGCCCCGATGCCAAAACGCACACAGCCAGCAGGAAAAGTGCCGATGGTTTTATGTGCTGCTGGCGCACAGTGTAAACCAACCCGGCTAAGGATACCAAACTCCTCATCCAGCCTTAAGCCTACCTCGGAGGGCTGCATACCCTTGATGTTGAATGCCAGGGTGGCTGTTTGCAGGGCGGCTTGCCTGGTGCCATAAACGGTAACATTTTCGAGTTGGGTGAAAGCATTGATCAAGGCCTGGCAGAGCGCTCTTTCATGTGCCATGAGGGCAGGCTGACCCTGCGCCTCTATCCACTCGAGCGAGACCAGGAGGCCTGCCAAACCAATGCCATTAGGCGTGCCGCACTCATAGCGATCCGGTAAGAATTCTGGCTGTACTTCGTGCTCTGAGCGGCTGCCTGTGCCGCCCTGGCGCAGGGGATGAAGTAATGCTGGGTCCACGCGTTCACCTATGATGAGGCCGCCGGTGCCGGTGGGTCCATAGAGCGATTTATGCCCGGTGAAGGCGAGCAGGTCAATTGCATCAGCCTGCATATCAATGGGCAAAACACCTGCGCTCTGGGCTGAATCCAATAGGAAAAGCAGCCCGTGCGCGCGGGCAAGCTGGGCAACCTCGCGGATTGGTAAGATGGTACCGCATACATTCGAAGCATGGTTCATCACAATCAAGCGCGTCTCTGAGCGGATGGCTGGCACCACACAAGCAGGGTCAAGGCTGCCGTCAGGCCGGCAGGGCAATTTGGTGTAGGAGACGCCGCGCTGCGCCAGGTCGTTGAGGGGACGCATGACTGCATTATGCTCCATGCTTGAGGTAAGCACATGATCGCTCGGTTTGAGCAAGCCGTGCAGGGCTATATTTAGCGCATCGGTTATATTCAGCGTAAAGATAACCCGCAGCGGGTCAGTAGCGCCAAACAATGCAGCAATTTTCTCCCTGAGTTGGTAGATTACCCGCGCAGCCTGGATGGACATACGGTGGGCAGAACGGCCAGGATTGGCACCCATGTCACCCATAAAACGCAGCATCGCTTCAGCCACCCCTGGCGGTTTGGGCCAGGAAGTCGCTGCATTATCCAAGTAAATTGCCCCATCGCCCGTCCTGCTGGATGGGAACATCTTTACATCAGTGGTCATTTTGTCAACACCAGGGAAAATTCATCACCCTGCTCAGAGATTTTAACCTTGCAACCCTGCTTTTCAGCCATCCGGCGCACATTTTCGCGCGATGTTACCGTATCAACCAGTACCTGTACCGGGAATTTGCCTTCTTTGATTGCTTTTTGAGCCATGATCACTGGCTGGGGGCAAGAAAGCCCACGTGCATCAACTTTAGTCGTCATCAAATCCTCCTTAACCCATCTTTTCACGCATGGTTAAGCCAATCGCCAGGCAAAATAGGATGCCCAGGACCACCGCAACCATGCCAAATGTATTGATTCCCCCCACGCTCAAGACGCCATCCACCAGGGCATCTGGTTTGGCAGCCAGGTTGAAGTTGTGCGAGATTCCTGCACCAACGATCATCCCCAAAACAAAGATACCTGAGTCACCATCGCCTTCACCTGCTAGGAATAATTGTCGGCCTGGGCAGCCGCCTGCCAATGCATAAGCCAAACCTGCCAGGAGCATGCCCAGGATGTTCCAGAGCAAGCTGCTATGTGCGACTGGTTGAGCCGTGTACCCGAGATTGAACTGACCCAAGACCAGGTTGGTAGCTAGGGCTGCCACGATTAGCATCAGCAAGCCGCTGAACAGGTGATAATCCCTCATCAAGATAACATCCCTGACGGCACCCATGGTACAAAAGCGCGTGCGCTGTGCCAAGAAGCCAATCAGCATGCCAATCAGCAGGGATACAAGGATCGGCGCAGCCATAGAGCCGGGGCCGCTTTCACTGAAGAATATTGGGCCGCCTTCGCTGAACTGGGGGCGAAAAACCAGCAATAGCAATAAAACCAACATAAAGACTGGCATAATCCACCCTACAGCTGGGTAGGTTTTGTGACTGCGCCCCAGGTTATAGCCTGTGCGCAAGAACCATACCCCGATAGCGATACCAATTGCCAACCCAACCAGGCCGGGAATGGCTGTCAAGTCGCCCCCAGCCAGGCGAAAACTCGCGCGCCAGGGACAGCCCAGAAAAGCCAGTGCGCCGATCATGGCAAAAATGCCTAAGAAAAAGCGTACAATTGGCGCTGAGCCTGCGCGTGCTTTGAACTCGCGGAAGAGCAGGGCTGCGATGGTGGAGCCGAATACAAAGCCGATGACCTCTGGGCGGATATACTGCACAACTGCTGCACGGTGCAGCCCTAAGGCGCCGGCAATATCACGCTCAAAGCAGGCCACGCAAATGCCCATGTTAGGCGGATTGCCGAAATACTGCAGCAAGGGGCCTGCAATGCCGATGATAGCTCCTACAACAATTATCCCCCAGCGCGATGCAAAAAATCTTGTTAGACGTTCTTTCATGCGTAAAATCTCCCTATTCAAATTTTTTTTAGAGTCGTAAATAGACGCCAATAAATAATGGCTGATTAGCTAACCTACAAAAATTAATAAAATAGGTGGTGTAATTTTTTATGCTGCCTCCTTTTTGCCTGCTGGCATCAAAAAATCCGCTGTGCATTCCAGCGGATTCAAGGGGCAGAGGTGCAGCTTAAATACAGGCTGGTTTACGCTTGCGGTTTAATGAACGCTGACCAGCGTCCTGTTGCCTAGCTCAAATATAATGGTAGTTTAGGTTAAGCAAGGGTCACCTTCTGTATGTAATAACAAAATTATATCGCAATTTTGAAATTTAATGCGAAGTTTCTCGCAAATTTTAAATTGAATATGGTGATTAATTGGTTAGGCCAGCTTCTGCCAGGCCGTTTTAATGCGTTGGTATGATTCAGATAGGTCTTCTGGGACGACGCGCGTCTGCCCAACCACCGACATAAAGGAGGCATCCCCACCCCAACGCGGCACCACATGCATATGCAGGTGTTCGGCAATGCCCGCCCCAGCCACCGTACCCAGGTTCATACCCACGTTAAACCCCTGGGGGTGATAGAGTTCGCTGAGGATCTTAATCGCCGTGGTTGTAAGAAGCATCATCTCGTTGAGCGTGGACTCGGCCAGCACCGAGAGCGAATCACAGTGTTGGTAGGGAACAATCATTAGATGGCCGTTGTTGTAGGGGTAACGGTTGAGGATGGCGAAGGTGTACTCGCCGCGGTGGACGACCAGGTTTTCCAGGCAATCTTCCAGCCCGGCAGCCACGCAGAAGACACAGTTTTCGTAAGACTTATGCTCACTGATGTACTGCATGCGCCAAGGGGTCCAGAGGTGATCCATTGCCTAATTGTAATCGAAAAGTGCCCAAATGAAGCAAGTTAATTATTCCTTGCTGATTTGTTTTAGCAGCTGGAAGAGAACTGGGCTGGGAAATTGCTTGAATTGACGCCAGGAAAGCGTTTGATTGACCGCCCAGCTGATGTTTAACCAATTATTTGACAAGGCGCCGCTTGTGGCTTATGCTTAAACCCTATGGAAGCCTTTTCATTTCACAGCCCAACGGTCTTCAGCATCAGTGCGCTCTTGCGCTACCTGCGCGAACTGCTTGAGACGGACGAGGTGCTGCAGGATATCTGGGTGAGAGGTGAGGTTTCTAATTTTTCGCAGCCCCGCTCTGGGCACCTGTACTTCACGCTTAAAGACAGCGAAGCGCAGATGCGCTGCGTGATGTGGAAGAACATGGCGCTGAGGCTGGGTTTTGCCCCGCGCGACGGCATGGCTGTTGAAGCGCACGGCTCGATGAGCGTATATGAAGCCGGTGGGTCAGTGCAGCTATATATTGATACGCTACGCCCGGCTGGCGAAGGGGCGCTGTTCCAGGAATTTTTACGTCTGAAAGCGCGCCTGGAAGCCGAAGGGCTGTTTGACCCTGACCATAAAAGACCTATTCCAGTTTCACCCAAGGTCATCGGTGTGGTTACCTCGGCCACCGGCGCTGCGCTGCAAGATATCCGCAATACCATCGCACGAAGGCTGCCGCTGGCTAAGCTGGTCTTAGCCCCTACTGCCGTGCAGGGCATTGACGCACCAGCCGGCATCGTGGCAGCCATCCAGCGCCTGAACCTGCGGGTTAGGCCCGACCTGATCATCGTGGGGCGCGGGGGCGGTTCGATTGAGGATTTGTGGGCTTTTAATGATGAGCAGGTGGCGCGGGCAATCTATGCCTCGCAGGCACCGGTCATTTCAGGCGTGGGGCATGAGACCGACTTCACCATTGCTGATTTCGTGGCAGACCTGCGCGGACCTACACCCACCGCCGCAGCCGAGCTGGCAACCGCTTACAGCATCAGCGATATGCTCTTGGACCTGCAGGCTACGCAAGCGCAATTAGAGGACGAGCTGGAGGCGATCCTTGGCGAGCGTAAACGTGCGCTTGAACAACTCAGCGCGCAACTGCGCCGTTACGCCCCGCAGACCCAGATATTCAACCTGCGCCAGAGGCTGGATGAGCTGGTCTTGCGGCAGGAAAGAGCCCCGCAGGTTTACCTGCAAGCCCAAAAGGTGATGCTTTCCGGTTTGAGCAGCCGCCTGGAGAGCCTGAACCCACAGGCCGTGCTTATGCGCGGCTACGCCATCATCACCCGCCAGGCAGATGGCAGGTTGGTCAGCCGGGTGGGGGACGTGCAGGCTGGGGAAGGCGTGCGATTGCAGGTCAGCGATGGCAGCCTGGCGGCCGATATTACCAAAAATTAGACAGGAGAAAATATGATGCCTGATGTGAACACCCAGATTGATGAAATGGATTATGAGAGCGCTTTTGCAGCACTGCAAGAAGTGGTCAGCAGCTTGGAAGGACAGCAGCTAGCGCTGGAGGAGTCCATGCGTTTGTTTGAGCGCGGCCAGCAGTTAGCACGCCGCTGTGGCCAGCTCTTGGCTGAGGCAGAATTGAAGATGCAGACTCTTTTAGAAGAGCAAGACCCGGACGAAGTGGAGTAGCCATGCCCTTTGTGGATATCTTCAGCAGCCCGATTGCAATTGCCAGCTTCAGCGCCTGGTTCCTGGCACAGGTCTTGAAGGTGCCAATTGAGTTCGCGCGCACCAAAAAATGGAACTGGGGCCTGCTTGCTAGCGCGGGCGGGATGCCCTCCTCGCACTCAGCCTTGATGACGGCCGTGACGGTCAGCATCGGCCATTATATTGGATTTGACA
>Ga0209723_1001191_pt1 | contig 42513 bp, 11 predicted proteins | sample BiotimSIPDNA_2_FD_185750 | JGI IMG/M metagenome (GOLD analysis project Ga0209723, IMG submission 185750) | Anaerobic biogas reactor microbial communites from Washington, USA - Biogas_R2 time_0 SIP DNA (SPAdes) (version 2) | ecosystem: Engineered > Bioreactor > Anaerobic > Unclassified | place... | reverse complement strand
CATAATTTGTTTTTTAATTCAACTCCAAATTCGCGCATTAATATTCTTGCAGATACCCCTTTTAATGCTTTTAGTATATCAGGAATAAAGTGTTGGGGAGTACACTCTATTAACAAGTGAATATGATTTAAATCACTATTTGTAGTGACTATTTTAAACCCATTATCCTTTGCTATTTTATTCAATATCTCTATCAATCTCAGTTCAATTTTATCGTTTAATACTTTATGCCTATATTTTACGCACCAAACAATATGATATTGAATGGATTATACATAACCCCTACCACGATATATTTCTGCCATATTTTTAAAATCCTTATTTGTAGTTTAACGTATGTATTGATACTTATCAAACAGTTCGTGGATTTTTAGTGTGTTTTTAATTGACATATGCAATTTATCGTTGGCAATTCATCCCATGACTAAAGTCACAGGTGTTCTTGCTATATTGAATAAATAATAAGAATGGTGTTCTTTACATAATCGTTTGCTTGCTACTTACATTAATTGCAATAATTGAATTTTCGTTAATTGATGCAAGTACTGCTTATGCAACAGATGATTGGATATCTCAAGATACATTGGGGATTGAAAATGCAGCGCGTGCTATTTTCGGGGATAAAAAGATGCGCTCAATTGAGAATTTATACAATTATGACGATTCGGCAGATTATATTTACATCGATTTTGATGATTAGGGTTACGCGATATTTTTAAGAGATACGTTGGAGCTAATGGAATATGCTCCTGAGGGTAGTTTGCCTTATTTGGATGCGAAAGAAACTAAATACTACGGTGGCCCAGCTAACTATCTACAAAAAGATGGCGAACGATTTATTAATGTCATAAATAAAGAGTTTGTTTCAATTCCGGAAAACGAAATAATAACACGCGCTAATGAAATTAGAAGTATTTTTTCAGCAGAAAAAAATTTTTCTTCAACTATTGAAAAAGGCGAAGCAATAAGAAATGCTCCTAAAACTGGTATTGCTAACATGCCGTCCAGCCAACCTGCTCCCAGCACTTTCATCGCAGCAGATTTACCTGGTTCCACACAAACTAAATACCTAAGCAATGCGAATTATTTTATATCAGCACCATTTCGTGGTAATAATACAAGCGACACATGTAGCGCAGTCGCTGTCCAATTGTTGCTAAGTTATCACAATTATTATACTGATAGGCGTATAATAGATAATCAATTTTTATTCGGGAACAATAATAATCCTGTAGATCGTGAAAGAAACCCTAATTTCTGTGTTGACCCAAGAAGTTCTGGAGTTGTTGATTGGGCAACAGGATATAATGAAACATTGGGTAGTAATGAAGAATTTCATCAACTACTAGCAAACGACTATTCGTTAGGTGGTTCATCTGTCTCATCTGTTGATACTAGAATCGAAAACTATCTAAATGATATAGGAGGATTAAGTTACATGGTTAATTCAGTGGCGCCATTAGGGGGGTTGTTATATTTGAACAACAATGACATTAACAATGCTAAGGCAGAAATTAATGCAGAAAGACCAATCTATTTAGCAGCACGTTCTGGGTTGGGTAGCAACGAATGGAATCATGCGATGGTCGCATATGGTTATCAAAACTTAAATTATTCTACGTATACAAACGGAGAAGACCAATTTGGTTTTATTGTTGATTATGGCTGGGGAGCTAATAGTGTAAACAGGTGGATTAATTCAGGCTGGATTTATTCATACACTAAAATGCAAATTAATCACATACACAGCTATAATGTTGATACAGGTGTTAATCATGATAATGCATATAGAGAAGTTCGTTGCGGCGAATGTGGTCACAGAACGGTTGATGACCTATATAATGTTTTTAGCGGTGCAATAACAAGTTCTAGGTATCCACTAGTTGGCGCAATCACAATTCCATCAGCTATAAACGGAACGACCATTCACACCATCGAAAATAACGCATTTGCATGTCAAACCCAAGTTTCTCAATTCTCAATTCCATCGAGTGTTACTTCAATAGGCAGTTCAGCATTTATTGGTTGTACATCCCTTTCTCAAATCTTCATTCCATCAAGTGTTACCTCAATATGTAGCTCAGCGTTTAGTGGTTGCACCTCTCTTTCTCAAATCACACTTCCACCAAGTATAACTCATATAGGCGTAGAAGCCTTTTCTACATCTACAGTATTGAATAGTTTCAATGGTAATAGGGCAAATATAGATTTAGTCATTCCAGAAGGTACAAGGGATACATATGAGGCTAATGGTTGGACTGGCTTTAATGTAGTAGAGTTAAGTGCAACTGGCCCATTAGTAGTGACAAGCGGGCAGTTACGAGGAATTGTCGAGATTCCTCCAATATTCAACAATAGAGCAATTACAGCGATCGGAGATTATGGATTTGCCAACCAGACACAACTAACAGGCATTTCTATTCTGTCTGTTCGTTCAATAGGACGAGAAGCATTTGCAAATTGTTCAGAACTAAAAGAGGTGTATTATTGGAGTGTAGAAGGACTGTCTGTCACACCTGATCACTCGACTTCATATAGCAATTATTATTATACCGAGCGTTCACTAGATATTAGTTTAGAAGCAGGATTTACATACTCTCTCTCTTTTGACTATAGTAATTTAACCGCCAGCACAGATATTACAAATGTTTTTACAAGTCTTGGAGTGGGGGAAACCACATTTGCAGTTGATTTACCAGTACAGAAGTCATTTTCATCAACATCAGGAACCCAAGTTATAGTTTTCACGCCTACAGAAGCCCAGTTAGCCTCATCTAAAAAGCTGTGGTGTCGATTTATCAGAACAGGCACACCACAAAGTGTTTCTATCAACATAAGCAATGTCGAAATAGAGCTTGGAATGAATGATATTGACAGTTCTGCTTTTATGGGTTGTGAAAAACTTAGCTCGCCAGGGCTTGATTATCGTTTATTACCGAATACTACCGATAAATATGCCGTTACAGGTTTAAGTGGCTTGGAAGCAACTTACTGCTTATTGAGCGGAACTCTTTTTATCCCCTCAAATTTTGACAATGGCAGCAAGCAAGTAACCCAAATTGACCCAAGTGCTTTTGCTGACAACGAGTATATTAAATGGGTTTTTATGCAAACGGGCATTACCTCGGTTGGTAACAGAGCATTTCAGTTCTGCTCTAGCTTGGAAATGGTTAATATGTCTGCAACAAGTGTAACTACCATAGAGGATTACACATTTGATGTTTGTACTCCTAACACTCTCGACAACAAACTTGACAAGGTATTATTACCAAGTGGCCTGCTGATTATTTGTGAGGGTGCTTTTATCAGGACAAATATGAGTATAGATACTCCACACAGTGTGACAAGTATAGGCTCTTATGCTTTTGCGTATGGAGATAGGGCTAGTTTTAGGCTTCCAAATAACTTGATAACAATCGGATCTTATGCTTTTGCATATTCTGAATCTTTAGCATTGGGATACACTGGGTCTTCTTTGACTACTATTGGTGAGAGAGCTTTTTACGAGACTCCTTTACCTGCTTTAACTGAAATATTTCCTTCTATAACTACTATTGGAGCATATGCTTTTTGTAATTCAAGCTTTTATTCTAATTTTGCCCTTTCTGCAGGTAGTCAATTGACAGGTATAGCAAACTATGCCTTTAAAAATACCAACTTAACCCGTATTGTGATACCCTCATCGATATCTACTATCGGTCAAGGAGCTTTCAGTGGAAATACATCTTTAACTATTTATACCGAACGGACAAGTAAACCCTCTACCTGGAACTCATATTGGAACATTTCAAATCGGCCTGTTGTATGGGGATGCACACTCTCTTCTGATAAGACATACGTGTTATCATTTACCAAGAATTCTTCTAATCCATCAAACCCTGGAGCAACAAATGGCATAACTGACCCGTATCGTAAAGGATATACTTTCGGCGGATGGTATACCACAGCTAATTTTTCAGGGAACCCAGTAGAGAATATTGCAAGCGTCGAGGATAATACGATATTATACGCAAAGTGGAATAAGAATTCTTGTGTGGCAGAGGGAACATTGATTACTCTTGCGGACGGGAGTCAGGTAGCTGTCGAGGATTTGACAGGGAGCGAGTCATTGCTTGTCTGGAATCTGTTTACGGGTACTTTTGATGTTGCGCCTATTCTGTTTATCGACAGCGACCCATATTCTAAGTATGAAATAATTCATTTGTATTTTTCCGATGGAACAGAAGTAAAAGTTATAGATGAGCATGCATTTTGGGATATTGATTTGAATGAATATGTGTTCCTTAGAAATAATGCGGCACAATATATCGGCGATTGGTTTAACAAGCAAACAGATGACGGTAATGGCAATATGATATGGACTGCTGTTCAGCTAGTTGATGTTGAGATATATGATGAGAATACAACAGCATGGAGTCCAGTAACCTTCGGGCACTTGTGTTATTTCGTTAACGGAATGCTATCTATGCCGGGAGCAACGGAAGGACTTATCAATATCTTTGAAGTTGATCGGGTCACAATGCAATACGATGAAACATTGTTTGCAAGTGATATTGCGACATATGGATTTTTTACATACGAAGAATTCTCTGAAATTATTCCAATATCGGAAGTTATTTTTGAGGCTTTCAATGGACAGTACTTAAAAGTATCAATTGGAAAGGGTCTCATCACAATGGATAGACTTGTTGCATTGATAGAACGTTATGCAGGTTTCTTCACGGAAGAAAAGGACAATACTCCAGATTTTCAAGATGATCAAAAGGATCATGGCAACCATCATGGACATAATAACGGACATTCGAACCATAATGGACAGGGCAATGGGAATGGAAACCACAACGGGCATCGTTGCAAAGGTAGATAATTCTGGCAAAAGAATAAGATTTGTTATAATTGATACTATGCCAGCGGAACATTCTGCTGGCATTTGAATTGAAAGCCAGGAATAAGAAAATTAAATTTCATAGTACTGGGTTATTCTATGGAAAAAGAATGTAAAGTTATCTGTGATGCCATTGAAAAACAATGTGCCAATTTCACAATAGAGTGAAATTGCAGGATAATGCTACAATTTAAAGATTATTTGATATAGCGCTGAAAAAGACATATTATCAGTAAAATCCTGTAGAAAACAATAGTTTAGATTGAGTAGAGAGGATTCGATAGAAAAGTGATTTTGTCACAATATTTATCGATTAAATATAGAAAAGGTAATCTAATACTAGGGGAAAACGCAACAAACTCCCACTATAATTATTTTTTTACTTATTTCCGGTAATTTTTGCCTGTAGGATTACAATATATTCGTATTAATATACGGATTATCTTTACTTTTCCGCATTTTTATTTTTTAGCTTAAAAAATACGATTGGATATCCTATGTCATAATGGGGTTTATGGGCGTAATCCATTAAAAAACCACGTTCCCTTGGAAGTGGTTTTCTCTTTTAGTTCTTGTTAAAATATATTACTTCTATTTCATATATCTAATTTTATTGGGATTTGCAACTCTCTCCTCTGGCCTAGCAGGATTTGATGGTGGGGGCGGATTTCCTTTCGGAATCGCATCAATTCCACGTTTGACAAGATTGCCTTTATGGGCCCTGTCATATAAACGAAGGAACTTCCTCTTTTTAAGTACCATTATTACTATAATAACTACCATTATTGCAAAGATTGCGGCTCCACCGTATGCAATGTAAAGCAACATTCCTCTGTCAATTTCTATTCCCATAACAGAGCCGTAGACTATGTCAGCTTCTTCTCTAACAGTTATATTTGCAGTTGTAGCAAGCACATAAGTATCCAGTCTGTCAGTTGTGAAAGATACGCTCTTTCCGTCCTTGTTGATCATCACTCCTTCCATGGGGGCTAAGCTGCCATCAGCATATAACCGATATACTGAGAACGTAGTATAGTTATAGAACTCCTCAGGAATTGGAAGAGTTACTTCTATTTCTCCAGTATTATATTGGGATCCCCACCCGCTTAATCCAACCTTATGCATCGAAATAATAGCTCTCGAGGCTGAAGAGGGGAGGGTAGACATCAAAGTTTTTTGTGCCTCATTGAAAATTTCAGTTGTCTTAGCATACGGAATAACTTCGACTGCCACGCTGACCTCTTCTCCGACTAAGGAATCCCCATAGATGCTAATTCCAGAGGTCTTATCTTGAAGAAGATATACTTCGCAAATTCTCTTAAGCTCCTTCAGTTTAGTGAATAGATTGGGATTAAAGACGGCTTTCTGGTCAGTAGATAATCCTAAGTAGGATGAATAAACTCTAATTACGCTCTCATAATCTTCTTTTGCAACAACATTCATCGCAGGAAGAGAAGTGGTTTGTTTTTCTATAGTCCTTATCTGTTGCATTAAAGCATTAAGCTTAGCATATTCGGCTAATAGCTTTTGATAATATGTGTTATAAGTTCCCTCGATAATTTTGTTTTGTTGCCACTCAGGATAAACCACTAGAGGGTCTGGAGAAGTGAAGTAATCAACATACTTTTTCATGTCGGGATAATCGGACACTAATTCAAATGTTGGTCTTTGATTTATAGTAACTAAATATGCCCGGTAATCAGCAACCTGCTTTTCTAATGTATTCACCCTATCCCAAAGTCTTGCTATAGTAGTACGGAAGTATTCGCTTCTTGAAGCAGATAATGCGTTGCTTGCTACAGCAGCCTCATAATGATTTTCGAATGTACTAAGCAGTGCAAGATGGTCCTCGTTCAGTTCTATACTTGTCCCTTCTCCACTGACAGTCAATGGAAATACCGTCATATAAAACTTAAGCTCTGCCTTATTCCCCGCCTTATCTGCAACGATGATATGAACATATCCGTTATTACTATTATCAACAGTATTTGTTGCAATTATTTGACCATTTGAAAGGGGGAAATTATTGTATTTTGCATAATCTAAATTATCTTCTGTATAAGTAATAACCTGGTCAATATAGTAAACGTTTGGAACCGCTGGATTGTTCGAGTTAACAATAATGCCAGAGTGTATTACTGGTTTAACTGAGTCAATATTAACTTGAAATTCCTTTTCGACGATCAATCCAGATTGACTTTCAGCTACAACAATTATTCTCGAAATAAGAGTGAAACTTAAGGTTGAGCCAATCTGCCAAGGAGTTATCATTTCAGGAGTGTTGTAGTCATAATAGGTATAAGTAACCTCAGATGCCGTTTCGGCCAATATCTCTCTGCTTATTACTACTTCTCCGGCATTTGTCCATTCACCCGAGGTAAGTCTCCCTGCTGCAACCCCTCCGTTCATAGCCTGCCCAATTAGCCTAAAGTCGGGTTGTATTTTGTCTATGTTGAATTTTAAATCGTATGTTTGATAGGATTGAGTGGCTTTTGATTTTGCTTGAAGGGTTATGTTTATAGTCCCATTTCCATCAGAAAATCCTGATCCCGAAATTGCTGCGATGATATCGTCGGTAGATATCCTATTAGTACGCATAAACTGATAATCTTCTGTTCCCTCTATCTTATACTGATATATAACACCACTTGGAATATCATCGTTTCCAGAAATCTCAATTAAAATGGAACTCGGATACCAACGATCCCTTGCATCCTCTATAGATATTGAGGCCACTTCAGTCGTACTGAGATGAATATTTTCTGGGCCCAAATTGGGAGTATCAACGTCAATCTTTATAATTACAGCCTTATCAAGAAGTTTTTCCGCGCCCGCCAAATTCGTAACTTTAAATTTTACCGTCCCCTTAAAGTTTCTTACTACTGCATCTGGGAAGAGCGGATCGCTTTCTCCTAAAAATCTTAATTCTCCATCCTGATTGTAAGGTTTGGAGCTTGCATTATATTTAACCCAAGGTTCATTGTCGATTTGGTACCAATAATATACACCGGTCATAGAAGAAGGTCTGATTCTAACTGTCGCTCTATCCGTCCAGTTAAATTCGTACGCTCCCGAGGCGCCTATAGTTCCGCCTGAAATAATTTCCGCACCAAGAACTTGAGTTTCTCTAAAGACATGAATTTTATATGCATTTATCGCATCGTTGAGCATCAGATCGTTTTTCGCATATACCCAATAATACTGCTCCGTCAAAGGAATAGTTCCAACAAGCTGAGTCCATCCTCCAGAGGTAATAGCCGGGGAAACGGTTTCAGAAGAGCTGGTTACGCGATAAAAGAAGGTAATTGGTGCCTTGTTTTTGAAAATACTATTTTGATCAACTATAGAAGTGGTGCTTCTTAAATTGATAACGTTTGTGCTGTAAATATGATATAGATTTGCATCGCTATCCCATACTACCTCACCAGTTTGCTGGCTGATAGCATAAACAACATTAGGAGTTGAAGTATCGATTTTTACTGATAAGTCAATAGGAGTGCTTGGATGCCCAGCCTGGTTAATTGCTCTAAACGTAATAACGCCATCGTAACTAGAATACTTTCTTCTTGCAAATTCATCCGGATTTCCAGCGGTAGCTGCATCATCTGCTTGCTCGAGTTGATTAAAATACCATTTAATCCCTCCGAACAAGAATGTAGAGTGTCCATCCCCTTCCACAGCTTCCTCGGTATCCATCCAAATCCCTTTGTTTGGCCCTTTTTCTAATTTATACTGATATTTCGTAATTATTATTGGGTCAATCTCATACTGAGTTGACTCCGAAATATCCAAGGAGAAGTCGATAGGTTCCCCCAGCCAATTAGTGCTGGTTGCGCCTGAAACCTCAATAGAATAGTTTCTAACATCATATCTGAATATTACATAGTCGGTTTCTGTTCTTTGAACTGTTCCCGTTCTATCCTGCACTCTAGACTCAAGGAAAAAGATATATTTAAACTCACCCTTTCCCCCTTCTGTTGGCATATTAATTAAGAACTCTTCTCCTTCGCCTAAAACAAAATCCTGAGGATTTGCAACGGGATTTGTTTCCGATACAAATGGGGCATAGAAATATCTGAAGTGTCCGGTGTGATTAGTTAAAAACCTGACCCTGATATCGTTTGCAATTGGGTAACTACCCAGAATATCAATATCCGGTCTTATTACATTCCCGGATCCATCAACCAAATCTGCTTCAATCCCCGAAAATCCAATAATAGTAGTATCAATATTAACTGGGACCGTAATAAATTTGAAAAGACCAGCTCCGCTCTTCAAAACATATCTATATATGCCCGAATTAGAAACGGAGATTTCAAAATTTCCTCCAGAAGTTTTAGCAATCTGTGTTGTGCTCTGTTGGTTTTCTGAAATCATCCTATAACACACAGTCCCCGAAATATTTTCCTCGGGAGCTATAGTAATTATTACCTCGCCTGCAGACCAATCATTTGGGCCAAGAACTGTGGCTGTTCCTGCAATTGTAGCGTTAACTTCGGCATTTGGCTCTTTTAAATCAAGATTGATTACCGGGGTTCTAAGAGGAGTTCCTCCTGTCCCATTATCAACTCTATTTTTTGCTTTATCGTAAATATAGAAAGACATGGTTGTTCCATCTATATCTCTATCAATTTCTGCAGTAAACGTAGCTTTTCCATTGGAAATACTAGACCTCGTGTACTGGAGAAGCGCGGTGGTTGAGGTATTGCCAGTTATATATGCATAAATTTCATATTCGTCTGGAACATCTAAAAAAACGGGAAGTAGAAAATCAACTTTAATATTCTCGTTAACCCAAAGCCTGGTATCCCCGTTTACTAAACTTGAATTGGGATAATATGTTTGTATCGACATATCAACTGCAAAATTCTCTCTTAATACGGTGACTCTAAATTGACTTTCACTAACCAATCCCGCTCCTGTTCTAACACGGATATAGTAGGTCCTGTTTACAATAGGAGTAGTAGCTGTAGCAGTATTTTCCAAAATATAGTTTGAGCCACTTGCAGGTATGTTAGTATACGTTAAGGAAGAAGCTTCTGTTTTATACTCAAAATACACCGGGTTTCTGGAGTCAGACTGAATTGCAGTATTGTTCAAGGTAAATATAATCCTATTCTGGGCATATCCTGCTCTCTGGTTGGGCCCTTCAGGCATTCCCATTGATACTATTTCCTTTCCGTTTCCATCTCTAGCTTGCAAAGCTAAAACTGGGGCAACTGTATCTATTTGAGCCACAAAATCTCCGCCGTCACAAATAATACCCGATCCGCTAACCGACCTAAAAGATAAGTTCATGCTTTCGGTCGCTTCATATACAAAAACCCCGCTTCCTCCGATTTGATTGAGATCAGTCCATCCATTGGCATCCAAATATTGATATCTGGCTCCAGACTTCAGTTCAATTTGCACATCCGGGCTAATTATATATCTGACATTTGTCGCAGACCATTGTCCGGTTAGATAATCGGTGCTATCGGCCTTTTTTGCTTCTACATAAAAAACTGGTTCTACTTTATCAATGTATACTTTTAAATCTCCCGCATAAGTGCGACTGGTTTGCATGGAACCGTCATAAGTCTTGAGAGTAATTCTTCCTCCATAGCTTAGTATTTCGCTCTCTGGGCCAAGTATCGTTGCCGTATATGCTTGAGTTGCTTCATTATACTGGAAGGGTTGTTCCTCGCCATCTACCAAAGAATAAACTACGTTCGCGTTGGTTTCTGTTCTTGTCTTAACTTCAACCTTTACTCCTGAAGACACCCAGTTTTGGTTTGGAGCATTTGCTATCGGATATGTCCTGTCAGTAGAACCATCATTGTAAGTCGCGGTAACTGAAATAATATCGTAATCGGAAGATGAACCCGTCTTATCTACAAGGGCTTCTATCCAATAAGTAGAAACATATTCTTCTTGTTCTTCAAGACCTTCACTTAATATTTTAAAGTATATGTACCTGTGGAAAACATTTTCAGGGACGGAAGTAATCTGTTGTAGTAAAGATAAATTCCACCCATAGTCGTCAAAATCCTTAGATATTCCACTAGCCGGGTCAGCCGAACTTAACCAGGTCAAATCAAGAGAGGTCTTTGGATTATCTACATAATCTTCATTGATTGCGTAACTAAAATCCGAGTAATTTATAATAGCAGGATCTTTTAACTGTATAAAAAAGTCTGGAAACTCAACAGCTCCATACACTGTAATACCAGACATATACCCGTTTGTATTAACGGTAAAATCATATTTTTCTTTTATTTCATCGGGAGTAAAGTCGATCAATACTTCTACCCATTCTTCGGTTATATATGTTTGAAGCTCAGTTATCTCAGGATCTGGGTTTTCATCTATTGCAGTATTTTCGACTTTAAAATACACGAATTTATGAAATACATAATTATCGATGTATCCATCGGTTACTTGTTCAAGAGAAAAATCGATTGTCGCAATACCATCTATATCATCATACTGAACAACATAGTTCTCTTCGACCTCTTCGGCTACATCTGACGCAGAACGAAGCTTATTCCAAGACTCCGCTGGGATAGAAGTCAGAGGATTCAAAAAGGTATCTGAAAAAGCGTAATAAAAACGAATGTCCCTGTTGTCGCCCACAAAGGCTCCATTGTAAATTTGAGTGAATTGGAGGTTAAAGGAGGGTATGTTATACAAGTCAGTCGCTATTCCTGATATGTAGTCTCCGGTATCAATAGAAAAATCATATTTTCTGGAAAGTTCTTCCTGAGTTAGAGCCTCGGCTGAAATAAAAGACATCCCGAGTATCGAAAAAATGCACGCTAGTATTAGCACAGCCACTGTAGCAATAGCAAAGGTAGAAAATCTTCGGGACCCTATCGAATTCATCTGGACCTCACCATGATCTGAAGTGTTTTGCACGTCATAAAGACGAGTGCACCCACTCCGCGTAATATGATAATATCACAAACCCATTCTATCCGCAAGTACGCGCGCGAGCATTATTTATATACTTATATATAAGTGAAAACGAAATATGAACAGTGTCGGCTTTTTTCTGGATGCCTTTCACTATAATTTCACGCCGAATTCGTTATGTAATAATAGCTTCTTTTTTCCCTGTTGACCTTTAATTTTCTTTCCACAAAAAAAGCGGTCTTTTGACCGCCTTTTTCTTGTAAATTCTGTTATTAAAAGTCGTCGTCTTCCTCTTCCTCTTCTTCCAATTCCTCATCTTCGTCTGAAGGGAGAAAGTCATCGTCATCTTCTTCGTTGTTACTCTCTTCCTCGTCTGTTTCCTCATCTGTTTCGTCTGAGGAATCTTCGTCATCTAAGCCAGCAAAATCTAAGTCCTCAAAGGTTTCTTCATCTTCAATCCATTCTTTCTCTGCAAGACCTTCGAGGGAGTCCGCCTCAGGATCAGTAATATCTTCATCAGAAATAACTTCGAATTCTTCTTCTGGCTCAACATCAACTGTATCTTCATCTAATTCTATTTCAATATTATCAAAATCTTCTTCAACATCTATTTTAGCCTTTTTGGCCAGTTCAAGCAGACAGTCTTCACATAACTTTTTCCCAGGCACTACGTAATTTTTTTCGCACTTGGGACAGAGTTCCTCTTCCAAATCAAGATCAATTATGCCCTTCATTTCAGCAATGCAAACAGAACAATACTCTTCGTTTTCAAGGATATAGTTTAATTCGCAGCGCGGACATTTTTTATATTTTCCCATTTTCCACCCCTTTTACTAAACTAGTGAAAATATTTGAAAATCCACTCAATTAGCAATTTATAGAATTGCGTATATTATATGAACGAATTATTATCTTGTAAACACTTTTTTTTCAAATTTTTGTTAATTTTTTAGAACATTTAATAATATTTCAGAAAAACTACAAATTTTAATGTTTTTTCTTGCTATTCTAGCAGAATCAAGCAATTTTCTAATTGTTTCAATTATAGAAATTTTCAGCCTATAAAAAAAGAAAAACCACCCAAGTCCGGGGTGGCCTTCTAATTATTTCTTTTTTCGAATTTCCCCTTATTTTTCTGCATAATATAAAGAAAAACCACCCAAGTCCGGGGTGGCCTTCTAATGATTTCCGTTTTCGAATTTCGCCTTATTCTTCTGCCGTTGGTGGATCGACAAGCATATCTATCTCGTCGGCATGGGAGAACAGCCCGATTCTGGTCGCTTTCATTGTTCTCTCGTCATTGCGGTCTACTGCGGAAAGGTCTAGGTAGTACGTGTAGTTTTTCACGTCTGAATTAAAAAAGTAAATCGTGTCATATACTTTATCGTATCCCAGCCATGTACTGAAATAACCTGCTTTGTACAAAGCATATGCTCCTTCAAGAGAAATCACATAGTCGCTTCCGGCCTTGTCTAAGGCTTTAATAGTATATAATTTGTTAGATACTATGTACTGCACATGGACTTCATTTCCTGTTTCTTTATACCCTAATATCTTTAGTGAGGAACCGGATACTGCCGGTGCAAAGGTCCAGGTTCCATCAATTCCTCTTATGCCTAAATCATAACTATCTGAATCCAAAGCAAAAATGTATCCTTCCCCGAGTATATCAAAGTCGGTGTAATTTACTCCTTCTGTATATCTTACTTCGTTTTCCCATTCAAAAGAAAAAGTAAAATCAAAGTCATAGGAATAATTACCTTTGGATCTAGTATTAACCCCACTGTCGGTCTTTGAGTAAAACAATCTGATAGAATCAGCCCCAATTGGTATAATTTCAGTAAGGCTTATTCTATACCCCTTTGAGTGCTCTAAAGTTTTTCCTTCATAAGAAGATAATCCGTTAAACACCTCTTTAGGTTCCTCAGCTCCTGCTTTAAAAGAATATACGTGGTTAAAGTAATTTACCGTACTATCATCATTTTTTGTGTAAATTATTGTATCTGAAAGAGAATTTACTCCTTCTCCATATGGGAGAAATTTAACATCCCCTATTTCCGTTGCGATTTCTCTGTCCTTAAATCTTTTTGTCGACAAATCAATTTCATGGAGATTATACTCCCTGACATATAGGATGTATCCGGTAGGAGTAACTCTGAAAGAAACCGAGTAATCATCAAATGAGGCGATTTTCTGCGTTCCTGTACCATCAAGCTTTGTCCGCATTAAATCCATTTTGCTTGTCATGGGCTCTCCCTTGCTGTCTTTTTCAATGGAGGGAGTGGTGTAATAAATATATTCCCCGACAACTGTTATCCCAATACTTGGGCTGGAATTATATACATTTTTGGGAACTACCGTAACTAAAGTGTCCATCTTTGGTTTTTGATTTTCGAGCTCCACACGCATAATTGCGCCTTTTACAGTATCCCCAAAATCATTATCTCCTGTCTTATCAGCATAACCATTGATGAAATACAGGTACTTTCCCACCCTGACGGCTAGCCCGTTGTTTGACGTAGTGTCAATATTTGACAGGTCTGTTTCAACGCCATCAACCTTGTAGTTCTCCGTGCATGCTGTCGCAGTCATTATCACCGCAAAGCAAAGAGCTATACAAAGAACCGCAATTATAGTTTTTTTCTTCATAACCTCTCCTAAAGTGTGGTATCCACCTTACGTTATTATATATTCAGGTATATCCTTTTGCAACGAATTTTTATTCTTGGTCAAACATAGACGCAATAGCTGGTAATACCATTGTTGGATGGATCCCTGAATCAACATACATTTCGTGAGTTGTTTCCCCTGAAAGAACCAAAACCGATTGATATCCGTTATTTACCCCAAACAAAATATCTGTATACAGCCTGTCCCCGATCATAACCGTACGTTCTTTCGGAATGTCGAAGAGACTTTCAATTATTTCTGCCATTGGGGCATAAGGTTTTCCGCAAATAACACTGGGAGCCCTGCCACTTGAGCTTTCGAACATAGTCATCATCGCGCCTACGTCTGGCATATCTCCTATATCAGAGGGGCACACTATGTCCGGATGAGTTGCAAAAAACTCCCTCCCTTTTTCAAGTAGAATATTACCCTTCCAGATTTTCTCGTATGTAAGTGTAGTGTCAAAAGCCAACAAGAAAATATCAGCATCTTCAGAAATAGGTATGCGTGACTTCTTTAGTTCCTCAACAAAACTTGGAGTCCCTACGGGATAAACCGACTTGCCCGGTCTTCTTGTATGAAGGTATCTTATGGTTGCCATGGTCGAAGTAATTATCTGCCATAGATCTACCGGATATCCCATACTTGATATTTTTTTCACATATTCTTTTTTGTCCTTAGAGCTGTTGTTAGTCAAAAAACAAACCTTTTTACCAAGTGCTGTCAGCTTCTTCAAGGTATCTATTGCTCCATCAATAGGGGTGTCTCCCAAATAGACGGTCCCGTCAAGATCAAATAAAAAAAGGTCCGCATCAATTTTTAATGCCATAAAAAAATTCCCCGGTGCCCAATAAAGGCAATTTTACATAGTGAATATAAGATACCACGAATTTATTATCGTGTAAAACAATTACTCGCCCCCTTATATATAAAGTCTTTAAGATTATCAGTCGCGAGTGTATTCCTACAATTTTTCCGACACCAGATAACCCTCGTTAATCACATAACAAAGAAAGGGAATTTCCCTTCTTGAAAACACTAAACATCATTTAAGTCTCTGCTTTCCTGATCATTCGCATTCTTAGCTAGTCGTAAGATTCGTCCCGGTCTATTGTAGTTATTACCTACATAGTGGCACAATTCCTCGAGGTATTTCCTACCTCCCTCGGCCTTCTTTATCAAGTCTTCAATTTTCAGGATAGAAAGCAGATCTTCCGGCATAGGGACACTTTCGACTGATGCATTGTAGGGGCAGACTTCTTGACAAGCATCACAGCCTAATATACTCTTTCCGATCAGGTTTAAATCAACTGACGTATCTTCAGGGTGGTCGCTGGCGTACCGTAAACATAGCTCCCTGGAAAAGCCTCCTTTTAGGGCTCCTGTTGGACAATGATTTGAGCAAATTTTGCATCCCTCACAAATCCTATCTTCCTGAGAAAAATTCGCAACTTTTTCTTCAACATTAAGCTGATCCATTTCAATCGCTGATAGAGCGATCCTGGTTCCATGCGGAGGAATTGCCACTAAACAATTCTTCAGAAAAATAGCGCATTTGGTATCCAGAAACAACTTTTTTAGTTGCCCTTTGTATACAACTGCATTATATTCTGCAAATTGATGCTCAATTTCTTTGGAAATAAAATACAAGTCGTTTGAGGCAGGATAAAATGCATTAAGATATGCATACCCGTGTGGCGTTTGCTCGTACGGATGATATGGCTTATACAGCAAAATATATGTTTTATTACCCATATGGGTTATGAAGTAAGTATCAATATATTTATCGATTATCTTCTTAATCATTCCTTCCGCCTGAATATTACTATCTTTTTCCAAATTATACTTTTCTAATTAGGTTCCAATTTTCTAAAGCCTTTGTTAATACTAATCCCTATTCGTAATAGCATTAATTCTGATTTTCTTCCGCTATTGTTAATCCCAATTGATATGCTTTTCGTAATATCGTAAATTGTGATTTTTTAAAGCTATTGTTAATCCCAATCCATATGCTTTTCGTAATAGCATAAATAATGTTCCGAAAAAATTATTAGCTGAATAATATATACAGAAGATGCTCTTTAAGAAAACTATGGACCTGCTAAAAACTATGGAAGCGAAATGTCCGTTCCGTTCTCACGGAAAACATTCTGCACCTTTATATCATTTCTCATCGGAACTGCCGACCTTATAGCAACATAATTACTTGCAAATAGATTGTCGAATATACTTACACTTGCCTTACTGCTATCAATTCTGATAGCTACTTTTCGGCAATTTTCAAATGTACTATCGCTTACATTAACATTCCCCGATAGAACGTGGACAGCGTTTACTACATATTTAAACCTCGAGTTAGATATTTCCACAGATCCATACTCTATGTACAAGCCTGCAGCAAATCCCAAAATTGAAGTTTGATCCATATATACCGTTCCTTTGAATCCCCAGTCAGTAGATATTGCTCTGGAATTTACTGTTGTCTGTTGAGAACCTCCAAGGAAGGGAAGGTCGATAAATGAAGATCTGTTAACCGTTAAGCTAGCGACATCCTTACCCACTCTAACGAGTGAAGAATCCGATTTTGCATACATCTTAACTATATCCAGTAAGAGTGCTCCCTTGGTTACTCTTATTGAATCAAATACAACAGCAATCTCATCTATTTCTCCAGATAAATTATATGAACCCACAATGGAAACAGCAGCGTTTTTGTCAAGAGAGATATTACCGTAATTTCCAGCTCTGAGGTACAAACGTACTGTATCGCCATCTTTTATTAAAGCGAGAACATTATCTAGTTGGGCCTTGTTATCTATTACCCTTGTGTTGGGAAGTGCCGCTGTGATGGAATATAGTCCATTAATTGCTCCGGAGATGACATAATTGCCATGATGAATTGATCCAAGATTTGAAATAGCAAGTTCGTAATTTCCAACCATATGTCTTCTGGTTAGAGTCCCTCCAGTCCATGCCACTAAAATATTCCCAAATATTCCAATTTCATCCGTTCCTTGAAGTCCCGGAAGCTCAAGATTATCCGAATCCACTATTGTTACAGCACTGTTTAGTGGCAATAGTTGTTCCAGATAATCAGTTGATAAAGACCCAACTTTTATTGTTATAGATTTAGGTCTAACCTCAATAATCTGGCCTTGTAATGCTTGGCTGGCAGGAGATCCGGGAATATTATAACTTGGATAGTTAGCTCCTCCGTTTATCGCTACATCTACCCTGTAAGTGCCTGCGTTTCTAAGTCTTGACCCTGCAGCCAATGTATATCCGCCAAGCACATCATAATATGTATATGTTACGATTATGTCTCCAGGTATAGGATCTGGTAAGCCGTTAATGGGCACATTAAAGGATCTGCCGGAATAGTCAAGAATGTGTTCAAGTGAATATGTAACATTAATCTTGGTAATCTTTACTATTATTGAATAAGTTACTCCCTCTTCTATGTCATAATTCCTTTGATCTTCGCTAAATCTTACGGTCATATAATAATCGCCCGCATTAATTGGCCTTATTGAGCCGGAGTATTGAGGCGGCTCCCCGAAAACATAGTTTGCAAAGACCAATTGATATACAACTCCCTCCGGTATTCCTGCTATAGTCGGGATCCTTTCCTGTCCGTTGTATTCAAAAGTAACCTCTTGTCCTAAAGGTATCTCATCTCCAAGATGGAAGAATATGTTATCTCTTAAAACCTGAGCTTTAGAAATAACTAATCTGAACATTACTTCACCGGTGATATTATAATCATCCGTGTCCGAAATAACGACCTTAACCATATATGCGGGAGCACCAGGCATAGGAACATTCGTAGGTTGAGTTGTAATCCAAGTTGCGCCATTGTCAATACTATATAAGATAGTATACCCTTGAAGTTCTCCTAGCTTTCCGTCCGCCCTCAAGAAGTTTCCAAACGTAATATAATCTTCAATATCTAAAGGAGAACCTGTATAAATTCTGTCCAGGAAAGCACGGTTAATAGTCACTTCTTCCTGAGTAATTTGCTTTTTCTGCACGATTATGGTAAGTTTCCCCTCCACAATCGCACCATAAGCATTCTTGAAGTAACACTTTGCATCATATCTACCTGCCATGTTTGTGTTAACATCATCTAACACCCAGAGAGGTCTGATCCCTTCCACAGTGGTAGGAAGCTCGGAAGCCTTTATCACTGTTCCAAGCGGAACTGTATATGAACTCTGTTGGAAAACTGCTTCGCTAATTTCAATTCCAGTGTACTGATACTTTGTTATAGGTACTTCAAACGTAACCGTTAGTCTCTTAGCATCACTCTCAGAAGGAGCATCATTTCCAAATAATCGGGCGTTATCACTAAATGACAGGAATGTGTATGAACAATTAACAATAGCCTTCATTCTTGGTATATCATAAGTTATATTGTCAATCTCAATATACTCTCCATCACTTGTGACCACTATCCTGCGAGGAAGAAGAGTTGTTTCCGGTCCTGGAGCATAGGAGTTGTTTCTGCTTACTCCGATAGCAATAGTATCGGTAATGAAATTACCCTTTTGATACTCGGATATGGTTGTTTGAGTCCCGCCTATATTAATGACAGTGTCTACTGTCTTGATGGCGAATAATTTCGGGTCTATTACCATTATATTAAAGATAATATTGTTATCATCTATAGTTCCGAGAGTAGCAGGAACATTAGTATATGTCCCTCCAAATCCCGAATCAGTTACTGATACATCAGTAGAAATACCGGCAAGAGCATTTGCATCGAAAGTGAGAGGAGCCCCTGCTATTTCGCTACTTCCGTCCGGATATTCGAACCTGTAATACAATCTTGAAGGGAGTTGATCGACAATAGGAATTCCTTTAAGAACATAGATAGTCCCGCCCTTTAAAGGCTCGGTAGTGACAACACCGCCGCCCAGGACAACCCTAGTATCAATGTCTCTCGCTTTTATCTTAAACTGGATTGCAACCTTAGTACCATATGCATTAAAATCAGCCATAAGGGTCATGAATCTTTCGCCGTTAGGTTGTTCAGTCACTATGCTGCCTGAAATAATCTCTGTCTTACTAAGGTAACTTGCATCGTAGTTCCAATCAATTGGGCTAGATTCTCCATATCTTACAGGCATTGCCTGGTCCTTGAAGAAAACATCTAGTACACCCGGTAATTTTATATCGTATGGGTCAATATACCAAGAATCGTTTGCCTCTTGGTAATTAATTATTGTCTCTCCGATTTGGACGGTAACCCCTTCAGATACACTTGTGTATTGAACAGTCCTATCTACAGTTGTCAGATTCAAATTAAGCTGAGTGCCCAGCCAACGAGGATTCTCAATAAGTTCCGCGCTATCGTTAGGATCGGTCGTTATGAAATTCCACCTGTCTGATACCACCTGATTGCCCTGTATTGTATCTGTATATGTTACTTTATATCCTCTTATCTTCGCGGTAATTGGATTCTGGGCCGTGGCAGGGACAAGTTCCACATCCTTGGAAATAACCCAGCCAACTTCAGAATAATTAAGAACGTTTCCAAGTCTTCCTATAGCCTCGTTGTAAATGGCCGTAGTCATGCTTGGATTAACATCCTGTCCATAAAACTCGAGCCTAAGGGTGTCTGGTAGTTTATACAAACTTTGGTCCAGTCTAGCCCTTTCATTTAAATACTTCAAGTTTGTAGCTATGGCGGGATTTGAAGTATACAGGTTGGGATTAACTGGATCAACCTCAAAGTAGAAGCTTCTAGTTGAAGGTATCTGGGTCCCATTATTGGCGCCCCTTTCCATCAGTAAATAATTCCCTGCCTCTCCTTGTCTTGAATATCCAGCCACAGATGTATATACCCTTCTAACTGTTCTATTTAAGTAATAAACTTGAACTGTGAACGGTGTTTCAGCTCCTGTAGCATCAATTATCCTTGCGGAAACTGTCCTCTTTCCTCCCCCAATATTAATGTTATATATACTTGTACTACTCGTAGAATCTGTGTCACTCCACAATATATCTACCTCACCTATATTCACTATCTCGGGGGGTTGAATTTCTTGATTTGGATTTTCACCTCTCGCAAGTGCCGTAGTTGGAATAACAGGATTCAGAGGGTCAATTATCAAATATACGCTTCCATTTATGTTGTACCCATCATTTGGGCCAAACCCGAAGCTTATCTCATCTACAGGTATTTGCATATGGTTTAAGTTGTATATACTTTCTGTAGTAATCCTATTTTCTGGCAAGTTCTTATACATGTTTCTAAAAGTAATGGCAGAAGCAATGGTTAATCCTGGGTCCACTCCGTTCCAATCAATTACTCTTCTGTACTTACTTTCCTGGTCCAGTTTATCTATTGGATAAAAAACTAAAGCTGGCAGGAAAACAGATTGTTCGCCTAAAGGTCCGGCAAGAAAACTTACTTCAAAAGAGTCTGCAATAGAGGAATTGGAATACTTATTGAATTCAACAACATAATCGGATATTCCAAGAATCTCCTCAAATGTCCAAATGTCTGCTGTAATCTGAAGTGCTATCTCCTGGCCAACAGTTCTTATCCCCGTTCCATAGCCTACACTACCATTTAAGTCTCTTGTAAATCCTCCGGTTACTGATATATCATCATCGACTAGCACCCTTCCCTCGGTAAACCACTTAATATCAGGTGTAACGGGGCTGGAAATTGCAAGATAATCAGCATATATACTTTCCTCGGAGTGGGAGGCAAAATCATAGTAAGCTGTGGTGACATTTGAATTCCCTGGCATATCACTAATCATAAGCCTAATTTCTTCGATTCCCGAAGCCAGTCCCATGTCCTCATCATCTAAGGTGTGGAAAGTAGCTCCTACAAGCGAGGAGGGAATATCTCTAACTAATCCTTCAAACGGATTCGGATGTCCACCAATTCCACTAAACTTATATTTTCTGTCATTAGCCGTGATTTCTTCCGGCTCGGTGTCTATCGTACGATCAAGAACGATTACTGTTAAAATGAAGTATTGAGGAGAATCTCCCTCGCCAATTCCCGGCAAGAATCCGTAAAAGAAGTATCTTCCTCCCATATACATCGGGATGCTTGAATCCAAAATGTATTTCCCACTTGAGAGAACAAAGGGATATCCTTCCTCTCCGGGAGTAAGTATTATGGGCAAGGTCCCTCTTTCTGGGTACATAGTGTATTTGAATTCGGCCGAAATTGGTAGGGCAAATGTGTCTGTGTCGTAAGGATCAATATAATACCTTCCTTCTATCATCGCCTGAGACTCTGCGCCTGTTGATTTGTTGGCATAAAATACACTTTCAAGTTCACGGTTTAAGAACTCGATTTCAAACCAGCAGGAATCATTTCCATCGGGGAGTATTATTTTTACTCTTATTCGGGCATTGGGACCTCCAAAGGAATCTCCCATTGTATGTCCAAACTTGTTATACGTTATTTCAGTAGCTGGAATATATTCCTCTGTCAAAACATTTTGAATCTGGAAGGAAATATCGCTATTTTCATTAAACGTGTATACTGCCTGATTTGGACCTATCTCCCCAAACCTTACATTCATTGCTTTTGGAATTACCAAAGCACCATTCTCTTCTGTTGGCCTCGTATATGGGTCAATTGAAGCCAAGGTCCCATTAAGTCCAATGCTTTCGTTATATACCCTGCCCCCACTGTCAAGAGAACTCACTTGTATATATAACTTGATCGGTTGTGTTTCTCCACTATATCCAGTGATAGTACCGGTGGCAAACAATGTCTTTGCTAATCCTAAGTAACTTATATTCTGGGCTAATTTAAACGGATCAAACTGTGTGGGGTCCGAATCCAAAGCAAAATCTTCAGTGGGAATCCATCCATCATCCAGAGTAAATGACATATTTATATCACTGAAGAATGTTTCTGTCTTCTTTGGAATTATATCAATTGAGAGCCTTCCGTCTAATCCTAAAACTGGATAAACCTGATATACGTTGGATATATTCAATGTTCCATCTTTTATATCGTATATTCCCGTTCCGGATGTATTGTAATTAACCTCTTTCACATCCTTCTTGTTGAAGCTTAATCTTCTAATTATTTCTTTGCCATCCTGAAGATTGGATGTCAGGGTAATTATTCTTCCATCCCTGAATCTAAAGAAATCATATGGAACATAATTTATTATGTCTCCCGGATTAATTTCTCCATTAGGCCCCATCACATAGTCTAAGGATTTCCAGACTAGGCCATCATACTCCACAATACCACTGTTATAGTATTCTACAGAGAATGTAGATGGGAGAGTATACCCATCAATTCCTCCATAAACAGGAACTCCGAACTCATCAAAGGTTTCTATTCTCTCTGTAAAATCAGAGAATATCAAGGAATCTCTAACCGCTGTAACCGTTACAGTGAAACTTTGCTCGCAACTTCCAGGACCCAGTTTAGTTACCGTAAATGTAACTGAGGCCATTGTGTCCGAAATAGCTACTGTGTCATCTCCCGCGTAATACCATGGTTCTCTTTGGAAGAACATTATCTCATCAAAATCTTCCCTTAATTCATACACCATTGAATATTCGGCTGGGATATCCTCTTCGAATCCAATAGAAACTCTCTTGAATAAATAATCGATATATTGAGAAGGAGTACAAACACCTGTTTTTGTATCTCCATTACCATCTATGAATGTTCCCACTAACATATACGGCTTGTTAAGCGTAATATTGATAGTATTTTCGCCAACATAACTGTATGTACCTGTTTCCGGATCGGTCTCGATTATCTTCAATGTTTGAAGAATATGCACTGGAATTACGTCGTTTTCATCTTTAACCGTATAATTTCTGTCTAGGTTAATGTAATTCAAATCTCTGATAACCTTTGAATCCACTCTAAACGCCATTGCAACAGTTTGTTCTCTGTTGGTTCCCGGCTGGATTCTTCCAGTCAAGATAACAAAGTCTCCAACATAATCGGCATCATTGTATATATCTCTACTTCCGAGCGGGCTCTTAAGAATACTTAACAGTTCCTCAAGATTATCCCATTCAACAGTGATACCTGAACTCAGCTCGCTTCCGTCTTGGAATTGAACTCCCACGCTTAAATTGGGGTTTATCAAAGACTCATACAAAAGAGTGCTCTCTGGAGAATATGAGTCAACCGGCACATATGGAACGGAGTGTGTCCCCCCTTCATCCTCTTGTTCGTCAAGGATAATGTGCCCGGGAGTCATTCCGGTAGATACGCCATATATAATATCCGGAACGACAATTTTTTCATCAAACTGCAGATTCAAAACAATTGTTTGATCCAACATTCCACTTCCGCTGTCTGCTGAAAGCTTGGTTGTCACTATGTATGAGCCTCCTTGGAAAGGATAGGAATGAGTCAACGCATTCTCTTCCTCTTCAGTAAGCCAAAGCGCAGTATATTCTGTATCCGGGATTCCGCTCAATTCACTAAATTTCAAAACAAAGGAAGTAGGCAACACTAGATTGTCATAAGGATTGAGATGTCTGATATAGTAATGTTTGGTGTTGTCTTCCCAGGTCTCCTCTTCAACAGGGAATGGTTCTCCCTGTTCATCCAACATTAACACGCTTTCATACTCTCCACTCTTATTGTGAATAATCATCGTGAGAATTTGATAATTATTTTCCGTTCCAATTCTTCCATATACAACAAAATACTCTTCCTCTGCTAAAGCATTTAAAATATTACCTTCGCTGTCTATTATGTTGTCAGGAGTCCCGTCTAGATTGGTGAACCAGGTCACATCATACCCTAAACGCTGTAATCTTCCCCTGTATGTCGCATCAATCCACACTTTAGAAGGAAGTCTGGTGTTAAATAACTCTTCACTATATGGGTCAAACTCAAAGAATGATCCGAGTTCACTATTATAATCAAAGGCTGCATAGGATATCTTCACCGGCTCTCTTCTGGTGGCATCCGGAAGAATTTTCCCCAAAGAATCATATGTTATTTCGCTAATTACCTGAATTGTATCCGGCAAAGTGCCTACTACTCTGGTTGGGCAGGTTACCGTTAACCTTATCAACTGTTTACCGGCATAATCGTCTCCAAAATATGCCTGAGTAATGTTTGTCTTTCCACTGTCTAAGGGGTAAATGGCCCTATCCACTGTGACTTGATTTGCCACTTTGTGGTTCCAATCCAACCCTCCCGGATAAAAACCATCAAATTTATCATCATTTGACGTGTAACCTTCCGGTCTTGTTCCAACAATACGGTATTTCCCCGATTCAAAATAAATCCTTATCTCGTTGGCGGGAAGCATTTCGGAAGCTCCAGCTTCAAAAACTGTTGTTGCCGGTATCGCATATGTATTCTGCTTTAAGGCATCTACTGTGTAATACCCTTCATTTTCGTCGTTAATCTGAATATGTGAAACTATCTTGGCTAGAACCGTAACCTCTAGAGCAATCCTAAGATTATTATATTGGGCTACAACGGTATATAATCCTCCGGAGAAACTTATCATCGACAGATCAAAGCCCCAATCAAAGTCTTCAAGATACTCTTTTCTAAAAGTATTCTGTTGCCCTCTAATATTCGATTCAAATGTCAATTCAAGCGTTGTCGGGGCTAATTCTCCCCCAGCTTCTCTGTATACTATTGGATTATATGTTTTCCCTAACGCGGCTGCATCCATTTTCTTTATTGAGTAGTCATAAGGATCTATGGTAACTTTAGCAACTATAGGAATATCGTTGTAATAATCATCCTCCGGAACAACAACTACCGAGTTCAATACTTCTACAATCATATTGAAGGTCGTTTCTGCAATGCTTCCTTCTCCAATTATTACCTCATATTCATCCGCGGGAATCCCACTATAGACTTGTTTGATGTTTGTATTATTGTATGGGAAGCCTTCTATTCTATATCTCAGACTTCCTATAGTTCCATCCTGATAAATAACCTGCATAAGTTCGGGCATAGGAGTGATGTCTGCAGGGTCAATAATCATGTAAGCGTTTCTTAAATCCCTGACGATTCTGGTCCCGTTTGCTTGATCTGAAAAATACATTGCATAAGTAACAAGTTTACCAAAAAGATAGGTGGTGGGATGATACTCATACTGCCCGGTAACCAACTCCGCACTTTGTCCCTCAAAAGTTAGTTCAAATTCAAATACATCCGAACCAAAAGATACAATTGCCGTCTCCTGCCATACAGCATCATACATACCGGTATAAGTTACTTCAGGAGTGACAGATATAGATGGGATCAGATAATCATCGGGATTTTCAGTAATAACAGGCAAGTCAAAAGTGATATTGAAGTCTACTCCCGCAATTAGCCCGGAAACCCCGGTAATTCTTTTTAAAGGATCAATCTTTACTTTTCCTACCGTATAAGGGAACATCTCAAGATGGAAGACATCGCCATCTCTTCTGTAATTGGATTCTTTTGCTAACTCCGGAATATTTAGTACTATATTTTCAAAGTTTAAGACAGCTTCTCCGCCGGCAAGTTTTGTCAGCCCTTCTATTACAGTTTGGCCGGGCATCTTGTATTTAACACCCATTATTAGGTTATCAACTAATATTTCAGCAGGATTAGTTGGATTGGTGTTCACCCTCACCAAAACCTCTTCTCCCTTAATCGCCTCCATACTCACGTATAAATATTCTCCCTGCTGGGCAAAATCTCCCACAAATCGTATGCCATTGTCACTCCCTGAAGTAATTAGCATCTCAGAGTTCTTCCCTGAGACATCTCCAATAAATAACCCCATAAAGTTGGAAAAATCACTGCTAACAGCCTCTTGAGTGGAAATTAACGCATCAAAATGAACATTTATTGTATCTGGGTCCAGGAGTTCTAAATAACTTTCAAAGAATTCCGGATTAATCTCATCTGGGAGGGAAATATTTAACCCTGGAGAATTTATTTCCTGTGAATATAGGGAAAGGGCAAATACCATTTCTCCGCCAGCATACCCGTCTAATCTTATCTCTTTAGTTACTGTATCATACGAAAACTCTATGTATGCATTGTCAAATATTCCAATAGAGGTCAATAGTGCAACTTGGTCGGGACTTAATCCTAATGTAGCAGCAAGCGAATCAATAATACTATCCGCCTCTCCACCTAGCATTCCGGAAATAAGTTCATCATCTAGGGTAATAATAATTTTATCCCCTTCTGAGCGAGATTTACTTAAAAACACGGCGTACATGGAGTTTACCGTGCCTGGTTCGGGATTCAATGTGCTGAAATCAATGCCCGCTGTAAACATATTTACCGCGTATCTAACTAATTTGTTAGCTAGACTTGTGACATCAAGATTTTCAAATTTTAACTTAGGAAGATTTAATGCCTGGAGATCAATACTGTTTCCAAGATATTTTGCGATTAAACCAGTGGCATCTGCATATAAAAAACCTTCCTTGTAGTATGCCATCAGGACTTCTTCATCAATAGAATAGGCCCCTCCCTGATTTTCGCTTCGATCCCTTATCTCGATTTTCATTTTGTTCTGATCATTATTGGTCATATTAACCGAGAATTTAAAGTCTGCGAAAAGATGGGCATCAAAGGATGGGATATCTAAATATCCTTGAAGATGCATATCTCCTTGGTTGCTGGTATTATACAGGTTTGAGGAAGGATTTTCATAACTCATGAGAGTAATCGGGCCAGACACATCCTCTGTCGAGTAATTTATGCTCAGATAATAATCGTTAGCAACACTTCCCCACTCTTCTCCTTCTTCGTCATCATCAAAAATCATAGAAAAGTCTGTAAGAATCTTATCTCCCGTACCCGTTGTTTCCATAACTGAAGACAATTCTCTTACAGTAAATCTCTCTATCTTAAACGCTGCGAGTGAGGATAATTTGAATCCTAAAAGCATTTGCGTGAGAGGATCAAACTTTCTTCCGAGTGGAACAAAGGTACTTTGTATCATTGAATTTGCTACATCTTTTTGAGTATCCAGATTGATGTTCTTGATAGTAACATTCTCTTTATCCCCTTCCACCTTCCTCTTAGTGATATTGGCAGTATCGCTTAGTGGGTTCATACCCGCGATAGTATTTACCGTGGATGGGTCAAACAGTATATCTCCAAAGTCAAGTTTAGTAATTATTTCATAAAACATAGCAAATGAGCTTGTTCCGCCAAACCCATCTATTTTATTTTTCTTATCTTCCAAGCTGTAGTACAAGTTATTGTTCGCATAGTAAACAAAGAGCTTGGGCAGTTGGTTGTTATAATCAAAAACTCTTAATAATATTTCCGAGTCCTGATTTCTTTCTATGTCGTAGTTGGCTTCATAAGTGATTTCGGTATTGATTGTATTTACTCTCAGATTATATGTTGAAGATACGTATCTCTTTCCTGTTTCCTGAGAGGCCTTTAGCGCGCCGGCGTTCAACATACCGTTTTCTATCTCTTCATAAATCTCTCCCTTATTTATCACCACCGGAATAGGAACAGCTCCGCTACCATCGTTATTATTATTTCCACCCGGGTTTTCTTCCTGGGGAGCGCAGGACACGACAATAAGAACCAATGATACTATCATTAGTAAAACAAGCAATAAAGTTGTCAGTTTAGTCACGCGCATTTTTCTTAATTTCCAATCTGCTTATTCTGTCCTCTTGGTCCTGTTTTCCTTTTACTTTCTTCTGATTCTGTCCTCTTGGTCCTGTTTTCCTTTTACTTTCTTCTGATTCTGTCCTCTTAAATCTGTTTTCCTGTTAATTTCTTCTTTTTGTCCGATAATTTCCTTTCTCTTCTTATCTTTATCTTTTTTCACGTCTTATACTGGATATGTCTTATGAATGAATGGTTTGAATGTCCAGACTACCCATCCGGTCGCCGGATTACTTCCTGTTCTGTATATCCTTACCTGTTCAGAATACATATGGAAGAATCCTTCTATTTCTTCTGCATCCCCCCATTCCATAACCTCGTATGAATAAGTCAAAGCCCCGTGAGCAGTACCTGCTAGATCATTCAAATCGTCAATCAGGTCTTGGGTGTAATATTCCCCATATGGATTTTCGTATCCATCATAGTCAGCTGTAGTGAATATACTTTTTGGCCTTTGGACTATAATGTTTTGAGAAGGATCATTAATAGTGTATTCGGTATCTGGTCTACCATCCAGGAAGAACAACAGAATATTATACACGTGCGTATATTGAATAGTCTCTCCCGAATGGACAGTTAGTATTACCTTCCAATGGTCTATATACCCACCCGAAGCAACATCTGAATTGAATTCCATACCTCCGGAAAGAGATTCATTCCACCAGGTCACCCTGTATGAGAATTGCCCTGGAGTAAATGCGGTTCCTTCATAAGAACCTTGAATCCTGCTTTCAGGAAGAATAAAAGTATATGGTTGCCCGTCTATTGCTATTCCACAGGCAGAGAAGTCGGGATCAAGGGGATTTAAAATAAATCTTGTCTTTTCCTTCCCCTCAATTGCCAGCGGATCGGAAGACAGATAATCGTATCTTGCAGAATCGATTCCCATTCCATAGCCTAGATCCAATCCATTAATTTCAAACTTCGTGCTGTATTGCCTGCGCACAATGTTGGAAGTATACTCCCTTCCTCTTATATTCACCTTCCGGCTGTATTGAATATTCATATTGTTGTCAATTAGAATATTGGGATCCCATTCTGTTACAGTATAGTCCAGCGTTGCCCCGACCAAGGAATAATCTCTTAATGCGGTATTCAAAACATTGTCAGTTATTCCATTCCTGTTTACTGTACCGCTTAATAGAGAGGTAGTGTAACTATCCTCATAAGGATTTTGCGCGCCCGCATATGTAGTCATATTGTATGTAGATTTTATTGCTCCCCTGTTGAGAACGCTCATACTCGAGTTATTAATGTAAGTGATCGGAGACATATCCAGGAAAACCAACATTATCCTAAATACCTCTTGGTAAGAAAAGCCTGTTTGAGGATTTTCCACTCTGACCGTTACAGCCCACCCCTTATATACTCCTCCAGCTACATACTTGTCAGGAATAACTATGGCAGGGGAGCCCGTTTGCCACCAAATGGCAGTAACAGTCAGCCCCTTGGCGTTGAGTTCTACATCGCTTTCCAAATTGTAATTTCCCTTTGCTTTAATAGGAAGTCTGTAGTTATCTCCAAAATATGGGTTTAGAGGGTCAACTACATATATAGCCTCGTTTTGCGACCCATATCCATATCCCAAATCGACTTTTGTGAGATTAAGGGTTTCATACTGGTAATAGCACTCATAAGCTGGGACAGTTCTTACTAACCCATTTGAATTAGTTAAGCTAAATCCACCAACTGCATCCCCTCCTGTTGCTAAAGCGTTCCTGGCTCTTGCTAAAGCCCCTTCATCCCACTTAATACGGTAAGGGTAGTTTGCAGGATAATAATCTGAAGTGCCCGCAATCAAAACGGTAGTGGGGTCAATATCTTCCGGAATGAATACGATACTAGTAGGCGTCGGATCAGCCCCGCTAAGTACGTTCTTTATTCTAAACGCAACCTGATATGTCGTATACGAAGAGGTCCCCGACACCTGAGAGAAATAGAATCGAATATCTTGCATCATACTTTGATAAGTATCCCCTTGCTTTCTTCTGATCATATCGAACGTCCAGGTATCTATATATAATTTCAAGCTAACAGGTTGTCCCCTGTCTTTATCGTATATCCATCCTCTCACCAGAATATGTCCTGTTGGCGTTCCTTCAGCTATGATATCGGCATCCTCAAAGTCCCAAACCACAGGAAGATAGAATTCAGTTTGTCCCTCATGATAAAGAATATCCTCGACTAAGCCGGGCAAATCGGTTGTTTTACCTGCATACGGATCAGTTATATGATATGTGGCATTCGGATTCTCGTTATGTGTGTCTTCCGATATGTTATAGTAATCGACCTTGCCCTCTTCCAGACTCCAGCTCTCTATTACGTACGGAAGAACGGCGACATATAAAGATAGAGGTTGGTCATACCCGAGACCCTCATAGCCGGTGATCAAAGAAGCTAAAGTGAAATGCTTTTGGCCTTCAGGACGTAAATTTAGAATCGTCCTGAATGTATCATATCTTACTTCGAAATCCACTGGTAGCGTCCAGTTAGCAGTATAAATCAAATCTGGCCCTTCAATAAATTTCAGAGTATATGTGCTTGGTACCTCTACATATTCGGAATATGGATTCAGAGTTATTTTCCTAGAAACGCTGAGCCCAATATTATCAAACTCATATTCAGTAACTGTCTTGTCATTAAAATGCAATATGATATTTACTATTTGTCCATCCATCAAAGTAAGTCTGAAACGAATATTTCTTGGGTCGACTCCAAGCCCGTTGGAGGTCATAGTATGCCCATAAAAGTTATATCCAACTGCATTCAGACGGGCAAGCCCTGTTCCTACAGAATAGTACTCCAGATTTGTGTATGAGAAAGTTCTGTCCGCTTCAAGTCCCTCAGAATATTTGAAGTTCAATCCTTTTGGTAAAGGAATGTTTCCGGCATAGGCAAAGTTTGCATAAGCATCAAAGTTAATGATGATATCTCCATCTTCATTTCTTTCCTCGCTTATTAGAGTCCTGGAAGTAACCGCATTGTCTATATAAGATACTTGCTTGACTTCACAAGGAAGGACCCTGAGTTTTAATTGAACAATTTCTCTCATTACCCTTGCAGTTGCAATAACTACATCTGAAGAAGTTCCAAGATAATTAATTCCATTCAGATACTCGGTATTTACTGACATGGTCCAGGATATCCCACTTATCTCAAATCCTCCTTCCAGAACCAATCTTGAGGGTAGTCTTGAAGGGATAATATTTGTACCTAAAGAGTAGTGCTCGTATATATTTTCGATAGTGATCAGTCCTTGATTAATTGCATATCTTCCACTGCCTTCTGCACTGTCAAAGTTATCTCCAATATTAATTCCGCTGGAAGAGAATCGGCAATAAACCCTGGATCCATCTTCAATCAAAGCGGACAACCATATGACTCCGCCTCCGTAAATACTTACTTCCGAAAGTCTGTCGATTATTTGGAATTCACTGAGTCCTATCATCCATGTCTCTTCGGGGTCTGTTCCCACAATAGGAGATTTAACAACAGACCAATACTGTGGTACCGGCCTTGCGCCCTGAGCACTGTTAGAATAAGTCACAGTTTTTCCGGTTTCTTTATATCTGACGGTAAACCCGAAGTTTTGAGCAATAATATATCCGTTCGGGTACTTTGGAGTATTATCCGGGTTATACGCCTCAAGAACAAGACCGGAGGTACTGCCGCCAATAGTTATAATATAGTTATCCTGCCCGGCTTCTATATCCAATTCATTCCCACCCTCGGGATCATATTCTTCGACTACCATGTATACGGTAAAGTCATCGGCACCCTTTCCTTGGCCGATATAAATGTCTAATCCCTGTCCATCCGGATGGATATCAGCAAGCATCTTTTGAAGGTCGACTGTTCCAAAAATAGGTTCGTATGCGCTTAACGCAGCATCAAGAATATCCACAGAAACATTACCCTCTCCGGTCGGATCTACCGACACCCTTCTTACAAAAGTAGCGGTAATATCTCCAAACAAATATTTGAAGTACTCGTAAACGGTAACGGCGCTGTCTCCAAGAATATTAATCCTTGCGTTACTTCCGGTATTGTATAAAATATATCCTTGATCATCGATTCTAAGCCCATTGACTATTATTTCTCTCTCAACAATATCATATGTAACCGTGCATATATCCTGAGTCTCTCCCTGAACTTCCAGGGATATAAGTCCCCTGTCTTCAATTGCATACTCAAGATAAATCCTTTCTGAATACTCTTCCTCTCCTCCTATCACTGCATACAAATCATGCAAGGATTGAGGGGTCCAAGGAGTGGTCTCTGACCAAGTTACTGTGTATTCTCTCAGCGTTCCATCTTTAAAGGTAATCCTAAGCAGTCCGGGTATATCAAATCTGTCATAAGTATCAACTGCATACTCGTAAAGGTTTTCTTGCATGCTGTTATCATGGCTTCCTGGTGTTGAAGTGACTAAAAGAGTTTCCCCTCTGCTGTTTTTAAGCACAGATCCATCTGAATTTAAGAATTCTACATCTGTCGCCACAGGTGACATAATTCTGATTAGTAATCTTAGCCGGATATAATTACCTTCCTCACTCTGTTCATCTCCAATAACCGTTTCAAGGTAATAGGCTCCGGGATTTTCCGTTACATCTAAGAGATAAAATACACCATCATTGTCAATAACAAAGTGCTCTGCTAAATCCCCTTCTATATTTCTCCATTCGACACTATACTCATATTTTTGATAAATTCCCCCATCCAGAGTAAAGAAAACTACTATGTCTGTTGGTAGAACCCAAGTATCACTGTCAAAGGGGTCTACATTGAATACACCTAAATTCTCATCCTCTTCAGAAGGGGTTTCTCCATTGACATAGAAATCTTTTATCTTTATGTTTCTGAGTTCATACTCTGAAGGCTGGTGACCTTCGGTAATAAGTTCCTTAGTGAAAGTGTCTATTACTTTATCTGGAATCTGCACTTCAATAGTAAGTTCAGGGGTATAGAACCAATCCTCATAATACCAAGCCCTGTTGAAATCAAAATTGATACTCAAATCAAAAAATGAACTTGTGGTATTATCGAGTCCTGATTTAAATGGATATGGGTTCCCCGTCTCAGGATCCCTAGCATTTACAAGTTTCACGTTGTCAGCTTCAGGATTAGTCCAGTTAATTATTCGCATTGAGTTCGGCCCGGAAAGTGCGGAGCCGATATTGGGCATTCTTTCCGGTCTGCTTGAGAAAATAGTACTGGTTTGCAAACTCTGGAAATTCAAAGTGTACTCTGTCTCATCCTCTCCTTCAAAATAATAGGTTAAATTAGTTGGTAAAACATACGAGGAAGGATATAGAGCATCAATTGTATAAGTGTTTCTCTCCGTTTCCCCTGAAACCATGAAATAATCCAATTGTCTAGGTAAGACTTGAAGCCTAAGAGCAATAATCTGGCCATAGAAATTAGTGTAAACATATGTGTAAGACTTTTCGGTAAGGCCAACGTAATTATTTATCTGTTTTTCCGAATATATCGTATTTTCATCAACAAAGTCAAAACTCCAATTAAAAGCTCCAAAGGCATCCGGAGTCTCTTCATTTGGGTCTGCATATATTTTTGTGAATTGTATTCTTATGTCAAATGTCCTGAAATACCACTCCACAAAAGATTCGGGGGTGTTTCTCATACCGTTGATATAATAAGCCTTGTAAATCAGATACATAATGGGATCAACTGGTAACGTCATTGCAATAGGAGCTTTCACCGGACCATCGGGAGTGTTGATGTTTATGAAGGGAAGATCGGTTAAAACTGTGCGGTTCCAAACTTTGACAACAATATTTTCTCTGTATGTCGCCATCATTCCTTCTCCGATTACCACCTTGACTACGAACTTGCCTCCCTCGAGAGTAAGATCCTCCCACGCCATCATTCCAAATTCAAAGGAGTTATATATCGAAAGATCCCAGTCTACTTTATCAATATTACTTCCATCCCATACGATCATGGTATATGGGTGGTTAGTATAAATAAGAGTGGGGTCTGTAATTATACGAGCAGATCCTAAGAGAGTGATTAACTTATTGCGGATAGTGGTCATACTCTCGGGAATATAGTAATCGTTTGTAGCTGGCTGATAAAAGACGTTATATCTATTCGTTATAGTTTGCTCTTCTTCCTCTCCCTCAGCTGGGATAACCACAGTTTCAAGTGCTGTGTACATGTACATCCCCGTAACAAAGTCATAAATCATATCTTTGTTCTGGTATCTCGCTTGGTATGTCCTAATAGTTGCACCCGAACCTAAAATCACCTCAACCATACGTCTAACGGCCGCCTGCCCTTCAGCAATCTCCGTTTCAAACACTAGGTAATCATCTGCACTGACTATATATTCTCCTCTTGCATAGCTGTACAAAATATTAAATCCGGCACTGTTCTCTACAATATAGTAGCCGGGAATTCTGGTCCCCAAATCATAAACATGGTTTAGACCGTTTGTTCCGATAAATTCTTTAAGATATACTGTGACCCCCGGGCCCAATTCTTCATAAGCTTTGTCGTACTTGAATTGAGAACCTAACCCCAGAATGTACACGTTATTCTCATAATCGTACACGATTTCATAACCGTTGGGGCTGATAACAGTATAATACTCAGTTTCTCTGTCAAAGACTGCATGCAAGTTAAAATCTGCGTCATAAGTAGCTACAATGTCTTGATTTCCATAAAACGCATCCACTTCTTCGGGAATTTCTCCCAGAGGCTCCCATTTAAACTCATTTCCCGCAAGGGGATCCCCGTCACTGGGAAGACGTAGCCTTCTTACTTTTTGCCGGCCAATTAGGTCAGAAATGTAAATAAGGTAGTCCCTGCTAACCCCCATAAACTGTTTATCCATTCTAGGTCTGTAGTAAGCGTTTCCGGATACAACCTCAATGCTTTCAGGGTTATAAAGGAATTTCAAGTCCCTTGTTTCCATTCTTTCGCCAAAATCAAAATAGACTGGCACTGTTTCATGTAGTTTAATTGAATACGGACTCTCTCCGACCATGTTTTCCAGTGTTCCAACCGAATACATGGCAAAATCCTTTTCTAACTGATCTATGTTCTTGACACGCTGTCTAAAGCCAATCATTATGCTGATGGTTCCAATCAGTTCATCCACGCCGAAGAATTGCTTAATACTGTCGTTAGAAGTGGTAAGTCTGATTACCTCGGGTTCAAATGTCGCCCAGCTATCCTCCATCAAAGCCATTACAATATCAGTTAGCCCAAGGACAAGGTCCCCTGTTTCATTTTCGAAATCATAACCCATATATTCATATAGTGAAGTAATGAAAAGATCTTCCCTGACTTTAAATTTGGGAAGGTTGGGGAAGCAAATATAATCCAACCAGACGTAACCAAGTTCCTCCACCGGATATGCCGTGTTAAAACTTACATCATTAGCATAAATCCTCATAATGGGCGTGCTTACATCGTTTTCGACTATGTAAATGTACAAGTTGAAAGCGCTTCTACCCTTTCTTGTCCATCGTCCATTCTCTAAAATCTGTTCTCTAATGTACTGGTCGTATGACAAAGTAAAATAAATATCGGCAGCTTTAGGTAGAATATATGGGGTATTTAACCCGCTCGTATCTCCCATAAAAGCTCCCATCATCCTGCTAAGATTAACCTCTTCAGTCTGGGCAAAAACAAATTGACCTTCGAGATACCCCGAATAAGTCAATACCTCTTGTAGCTCATTGAAGTTGTCGAAATTCGGAAACGCGATCCTAACCTTTTCTCCGATATGAGTGGGAAATAAGTCCATTCTCATTATTAAATCGGCTTCCGCATCTTTGGGTTTTTCAGCAGCGGAATATACTTCGAGCTTGATACTGTACACATCGACATCGTAGGTAACATCAAAATACGATCTATTCAATAATTCTTCTACTGACATACCAAGTATGCTGGCTATAGCCTCAAGATCGATGTTAAATTGCTTATTCAGAAGCTGAATGATTTGATCTGTCGTATAGTTAGTTCCCGTGGGGGAGGAGACTTTCATTACCTCCTTAATCAAGGGCATATCTATCCTCACCTTGATTGTTGCATGAGAGGCAGGGTCTTCCTCATCTTTCATCGTGGACTCGATATTTTTCATGATTGCATTCATTATAACGCTATATTCGCTGTCCTCCTCCTCGTCCTTATTGGGGTCAAGGATACTATCAACCACCATTACAATCATTTTATCGACAAAATCCGAAACGAATTTTAACGTGCTTGCTAAATTAAACCCTCCCTTGTATGCCTTGGGAAGGCCTATATCTTCGAATTTCACACCTCCATAGAGATGCTGTAATCCTTCTATGTCAATATACGTCAGCTCATCTTTATAAAAACCACCGATAATCAAATCATCCGTGGCAAGATCACGACAAGCAAGATATACCTTGTTTATCTTGTTATCGTACTTGTTCATATCCGTTCTCAGTAAAACATCCAGTTTCAAATCCAATGGAACCAGGTACATGTCCCCGATAAACTCGTAATTTCCGGTCTCATAAAGCTTATAGTTTTCCCTATCCAGTACTATATTCTGAGAAACACGGATATCATAGTCAACAGCAATATTCATTGTAAATGGCACACTTTCGGTATAGAAGGCACCAGTCTGCTTGTTTTTCTTCCTAACCAAACTGTTGCCTCTAAAATCAACATCCATTCCGGTCAATATCTCTTTTCCTAACTGCTCGTTGGGCTCCATTAAAAATTGCATATCACTATTCAGCGTGCTTATAACCGAGGTTCCGAGAGTCGAAAACAAAAAACCAAGGTACTTGTAAGTCAACGGATCGAGTTTGTCTTGGAACGGAGAGAATATTCCCTGGATGAATTCTGTAACATCTCCCGCAATCATGGTGAGCGGAATTTCATTGAAATAAACCGAAGTTTCGTCTCCGTTTAACGTAAGCTTGTAGTTTGTGGTAACAGCGGTCTTCAAAAGATACTCAACGCTCGAAATGGCACTGTCGCTTGAACCATCCGAACTGACAGATGAAATCAGGGTTTCAAGGTTCAGCTGGGTAATCAATCTTATCATTTGCTGATACAGAACAGTATCTCCAAAATTAGCAAAAATTCTCTTCGAACCCTGCAAGTTCAAATAAAGGTTGTTTCCAGGATCTGCTGGGTCGGTATTTATGCCATCAAAGTAAAACCCGATGAGCATAGTATTCGTGGTGCCGTCATACCATTCTAGCAACAGGTCGTTATACTTGATTAACTCATTATGTTTAGCGAGAGCTGCCTCATATTCGGGAGTTCCTTCTTCGTACTGGTCATAAGGCCAGGTGTACATATTTCCCTGCAGCTTCAAAATAAAAGCCGAGCCATCGTCGGTATTAATAGCCATATCGATTCCCATGTAATATCCGGTAGTCGATACAACCTCGCTATCTAAATAGTCCAAAAGGTTTTCCAAAGAACCGGTAGCTCTTTCTACCGCCTCATCTTTTGTTGTGTGATCTTTGTTTGGAAAATTGGTCTCATTATCCAAAATGGGATATGGGTCAGCATAGATATCTTCAGGAGGCGTGCAAGAAGTAAGCATGACAATAATGAAAGCTACTAATACAAAAACTAAAACTGCTTTAACTATATTGCGACCCACTTGCCTACCTGTTTGTTCTCCCGCGACCTTCGTCGCCACCCCGCCTCATTAGTACCATTCAAAGCAAAAAGGAATTCCCCTTATATATAATGCGTACGTTATTATACTATAATAAAGGCAATACCTTGTCAACGCATATAAATAATATATCATTCACAATTCAGTACCCTTCAGCAAACATTCACCCCCATTTTTTATCGTCGTCAAAAACACGCATCGAAAAAAGCATCAGAAACTACATTGCAAAAATTTGCATAAATCATCTCTAGAAACGTTGCTCTTTAAGGCCCCATAATTATCTAGCCAAACTTCTTCAAAATGTCCATATACTTCCACTCTTAATCCGAAGACTCCGAGCCCCAAAGACTAGCCAAAGATTGTTAATAATTTAATGAGTTTTTAAAAATTTTACCCCCATAAACCGCTGAAACAGAAAGCACATTCGTCTATACGATTCTAAATTTTCCTTTTTTATTTATTGCGACTATCGGATACTTATATCTATTATTTGGTATCCTAAATTGCGATATACCCAATCAAACGTTATTCCCACACAATCTAAAATATTCACATATTGCTTAAAACTTTAGCCCCTCCGATTGTCGTTTTTTCTTGCTTTTTTCGCCCCATAATTCTGTTCTGTTTTTCTTCTTGAATCTCGATAAATATATCTGAATAGTCCCCCTTTCGTCCCCTAAGTTTTGCCCATTTTTTCTTCTTTTACCACCTTAAAAACATCTAAATAATCCCTGTTTATTACATTCCTTTTTTCAAAAATCTACCCTTATTATTTTCTTCTTTAGAAAAAATTAGCATCTATTTTTTATTTGATTATATTATTAATTTCCTTTATAATCACATTGTGATTTCTTAGGATATCCTTCGGAGGCAATGATGCTTGAATATTTGAGCGGCAACAGCATAGGAGTTTACTTTATTATCTTCTTTGGCAAGATAATTGAAGTTGCCATTGCAACTGTTCGTATCGTGCTTATAAGCCGTGGTCAACGCACTGTAGGGGCCATAATAGCCTTTCTTGAAGTATTCATGTGGATATTCATATCGGGAAGTGTAATCGTTGGTGTAGCAAAATATCCCTTAAAGGCAGTTGTATATTCTGTGGCCTTTGCGCTTGGAACATTCCTGGGATCCATGCTGGAAGATTACCTTGCTTTAGGCCTTAGTACAATTCAAATAATCACCTCAGAAGACACGAAGGCACTTCAACAGATTCTTCGAGAAAATTACCTTGCAGTGACTGTAATTAAAGGGGAAGGAAAGGATGGTCCCAAAGATATCCTTACTATCCATTTAAAGCGTAAACGCGTAAAAACAACAGTTCCTCTCATCAATCAACATCTTACAAACAGTCTAATAACAGTAACTGATGTTAAAATTGTAAAGGGTGGATACATCCGTAAATAAGGTCTTTCGGACATTTCCTTCACCTCTTAAAAAAGCTCTTTTTATCCTATTATATTCAACCTTAGATATTATCCCTTCCTTCAAAGCCCCTATCCAACTATCTAAAACAATATTATCCCTTCCTTTAAAGCCCCTATCCAGCTATCTAAAACAATATTTTCCCTTCTTCCAAAGCCCTTATATATCTAATTTAAATAACCTTATCCCTTCATTCAAATCCTTTATTCAACTAATTTTAAAATATTTTCCCTTCCTTCTAGCAAGGCTCTTATGCATTCCTAGAAGACCATAAGTTGATTAAATTCTGCGATGCTAGCATTCAAGCTCGTAAACTTATTCCGTGTAAATCAACAATATCCTAACTATCCAACAACAAGCCCTATATCCTATAACTTTTATTAATCCAACGCTTAAAAGATTGTTTTGAATACCCCATTGGACAAATCTTAATTATCAGAACACTTTGTCTTTCATTCTTATTCTTACTCACTACCATCCTGATTTTTGCAAAAAAATAAGAGGCACGGTTACCCGTGCCTCCAAATGAAACTTTGATTAATTGTTGAATTGCTTATTCAAGTTATGGCTCAACTTGTGCAAATGTCATGGCTATGTCCAGAATAGTATCCCAGATAAGTTGTTCATTTACACTAGTATCAGTATAATCTGTGCCTTCCACTCCAGCAAATGGCTCCGCAAAGCCTCCTGATGCAAGATATTCAGTACGAGCAGCAGCATCTTCACCTTTTATATTAAGGTTAAGTTCTACTTTAACTAATTGGCCATCTACCGCATCTACCAATCCTATTGAAATGGTGATACCTTCTTTATTTGTCTTTGAGCTTTTGCCGAGCGATGCGAATAGATCAAGCGTGAGTCCATCGTATGCGTCATCTGCATCCAAAGCCTTTCCAGTCACTGCTTCGAATATTCTAATTGCATCAACTTCAGTAAAGAGATCTTGGCCATCAATAGGTGCAAGCGCCCATGTTGTTCCAGTCTTAGGATCATCATCAAAGTAAGCATCTCTGGCAGCCTCTAGCGCTTCCTCAGACGCTGAAGGATTTGCGGTCTTCCAAACATCGTTTGCTGCTGAAACTCCAAAGTTATAATTCATCAAAGTTACAACTGAATCTATAACTTTGTCTGTCGCTAAATAATCAGCCAGGGCAGCTTCAACAGGATCATCTAAGACAGCGCCGGTGGCGTTATCATAGTATGCCTTGAAAGTAATAGTCTCAGTATCTCCAAGGATTCCACCATCTGAAACTAAATCTGTCATAAGGGAAGCTAAATCGATGGTAGCAAATGCTGCTCTATCTGCGGGCTTTTCTTCATCTTCTCTTTCAAAGAATCCAAAGCTAATCGGGCCCCCTTCTTTAACTAGCGCTTCAAGTTCAGCAACTATCGGATCTACGAATTTAAGCAGGGAAGGAATTGATCCTATACTAAATCCACCCTCAAGTTTAGCTTTTAAGTCATCTATTACACTCGGATTCTCACTCGCATTCTCAGGGAGGGTATATCCTTCAGTCATCCCACCAAAATAATCGTCCCACATTGCTTGTGCATCAAGTGGAATATAGAAGTTGCGCTCTGCGAGCGTATAGTCACCTGGGACCATTCCAAGAGCCGTAAGGACTGGATCAAGAGCAACCTTAAATCCGGGTTGGGCTGAGTCAGTTCTTTGGAGATTAAAGTCTGCAAAATATTCGGCTTCTGGAGTTTCTGCTTTATTGTTCGTAATTGTTGCAAATCCCTTAATTCCTACTAAGTCCAAGTCTACGAACGGAATTGTCTCGTCTTCAAGAGTTCCTTCAACTAAATCGATTAAAAGTGTTGGGTATGCATAAACTTTAATTGTTGCATCAACCGCTTCATTAGCTAAAACAACATCCAAGGTGAGTTCTACTGCTGCTTCATCGGCATCTTCGAATCCATCATCTGACGGCTCTACCGAACTAACTGACTGATCGGACACTACCAAACCTTTTACTCCAAGATCTAGAGTAAGTGGAAGCTCTGGGTTGTTGGTATAGTCATAGTGCAAACCAATACCAGTTAATTGTTCGCCGTCATGTCCAATACCAATTCCGATTGTTGGGTATATTGGATTGAGATCTGGAGTCTCGCCTTCAAGTGAGAATAATTGGTCAAATGATTGTCCAAGTATTACATCGACAAGAAGGTTAACTATTTCTATTAATCCTGCCTCTTCCATCGAAGCTCTTAAATCTGCAAAGTTAACGAATGCACCAAGAGCTCCAGCTAATCCGCCCAAGTTTTCAACCATAACTTTCAGCTCTGTTCCACCTGCCACTTTTGTTTCATCAAAAGTTGCTGTAGCTGCAGTTACTGAGAATCCGGCTTCAGTTACTTCAGTTTCGCCATCTCCATCAACGGTTGTAGGCATAATAATTTCAATATCAGCAAGCAACGGGGCTAATCCTAAGAAGCCTCCAACTAAGCCATTGATTAACCCATCTTTAGCTCTGTCCCCAAGAGTAAGTTCTTGAGTTACATTTCCATTTTTGTCTTTCTTAGACATATCCATTCCGGCGATATCCAAAACAACACCAGCAACTTTTTTCGCAACAAAAGATGCGAGTAAGCCGGCTTCCTCTGCTTGGCTGAATTTAACCCAAGTAAAAGAAGAATTCCACGCCTTCTGTCCAATATAGACATATTCGTTTCCGGATTCATTTTCGTTTCCGGATTCATTAACGGCAAAAATTGAAGCTATAAGCCCCAGTCCATTTTCAGTCTTGTCAGTGATTTCCAGAAGAACAGCGTTGTTTGTTTGAGTATCTGCATCAAACGAAGCTTCAACTTTAATCTCTAAATCAAGATTAATCGGCGGTAGGGGAGAATCCTCTGTTCCAGCGTAGTTAACAGCTAAAAACAGTGTTGCCCCGATATGAGCCTCTTCGTCAATTGCAAGAGCTCGGCGAACTGTCTCATCAACCACATCTACTATTGTGTTAACCTCATCGCCTAGCATTGGTCCTAAATTGAACTCATCATCGTCATCGTTGTTGTTGTTATTGTTGTTGTTGTTATTGTTGTTGTTGTTATTGTTGTTTGGCGTACAAGCTACAGCCGCGAGCAAAACACTCAATGTCATAACAGCAACGAGGAGAGTAATGATAATTTTTCTTACTTTCATAAATAACCTCCTAAAAAAGTTTCCTCGTTATATATGGAATTATAATACCTTAAGTAGGAGGTGTCAATATGGGAAATTTTTAAAAACACGCGCGCACGCACAATAATCAGTATTTTTTAGCTATTAAAATGAAAACACGTGTAATAATTAGTATTTTTTAACCATTAACGTAGAAAATTCGTATGATAGCCATATAATGAAACAAATAGTTCTCTAATTTAATTTATCATTCTCTTTTA
>Ga0209723_1001190_pt1 | contig 42530 bp, 33 predicted proteins | sample BiotimSIPDNA_2_FD_185750 | JGI IMG/M metagenome (GOLD analysis project Ga0209723, IMG submission 185750) | Anaerobic biogas reactor microbial communites from Washington, USA - Biogas_R2 time_0 SIP DNA (SPAdes) (version 2) | ecosystem: Engineered > Bioreactor > Anaerobic > Unclassified | place... | reverse complement strand
CTCACGCCAACTCCGCAGCATCTAACCCTGCGCCGAGGCCGGACTCCCTGCGCTCGCACCTCATCCCTCGCCCCCACTGCGGCCCCTCACCGTCCTGAAAACGCGGACCTCTTCCGTCCCGTTCCCAAAAGACCACGATCCCGTGTTCCCTGCTCGTAAGAAGGGCGTCTAACGCAAGGGACTCATCGGCAGTTGACAGAATGGGATAACCCACGTAAAGGGTGGCATCTGTCAAGGGTTCCTTGGAAACCTCGGAAATGAGCTGTTGAACTGCTCCCGGGTCGATTTGGGCACCAATCACTAGGTCAATTGTCGGTTGTTTCGGCATGGTTCAATCCAATACGGGAGCATTGTTTTGTGTTTGAACTCGGGCGTAAGATGGCAGTGTCTGCGGTAGCGGACCTTCGTTCCTCCTCAGCCCACTACACCTCGTCCGCCGAAACCACCACGGCGAAGGCGACGCCGAGGGTTTCGAAGTGCTTCTGGCCGCAGCGGACTTTGTCGGCTTCGGCCGTGCGGAGTTTCAGGAAGTCCTTCGTGCTCTTGGTTTCTCGCACAAGGTAAAGGGTCTGGTTGTCGTGCTTCAGGACGGCCCAGTCGGGGTTGTACTTGCCGACCGGGGTGTCGATCTCGAACCAGGCCGGCAACTTCACGAACAGCTTGATGTCCTGGCGTTCGTCCAGCTGCTTGGCGAATTCCCGCTCGACTTCCGACTCGTAGACGATGTATTCGTAAACGGAGTGGTTGACCTGCAAGGCGGTCAGGTAGTTGATGAGTTCCTCGTTCTTGAAGAGCATCATTTCCCACTCCGCCTCCGGGCCGCCTCCGCTGATTTTCTCGTACTTGATGCCGTCCACCAGCAACCGATGGAGTTCGTACTTGAGGATGTGGGCCACGGCGTCCATGAACCGCTGCGGGTCGTGGAAGAACTCGGCTAGCCGGCCGGAGCCCTTCAGGATGCGGACCAGCGTCGAACGGGTCAGTTCTGTTTCGTTCTGCAGGTAGGCCAGCACGTCCGGGACGGGGCGTTGATTGAACGAGACCTGCTCCTCAGCGACGCTCATGGCCTGGGTCACCACGCCGCCACGCCGCACCTCTAATTGGCCGGCAGTGACACGGATCTTCGGCGGCTCGATTCGCTCCATGCGTTTGATGCCGTCCACGGCACGCTGAACCAACACGTCGGTCTCGAACTCGACGCGGTACGTGGTCTTGGGCTTGATGCGGTCCCACAGGGCCGTGAACTCCGGGCTGAGCGTCACTTCCTTTTTGAGCCGGTTCGGGCCTTCGTCCTTGTCCTTGCGGATGTGCCGCTCGATCTGGTACGACGCCAGCAAGTCCACGACGGCCGGCACAAGCTCCTTTTGCGGCTCGGGCAGGTCGATCTTGAAGTCCTTCCGCTTGGGGTCAAAGGCCGGCTGGATGCGGCCTTCGGTGTCGAGCATCTTCTGGTCGACGAGGGCCTTCTTGATAATCTCGGCCGTTTCGCGGCCGATGGGCTTCTCCTCGCCGTCCACAACCTGCACGATCTTGGCCAGGGCGGTAATCGGCACCTTGCCGAACGTCACGCCGCAATCCTCTTCGTACTCGGTTTGCAGGGCTCGGGCAAAGTCCTCGTAGCTCTCGTTCGCCATCACGTACAGTTTGTTGATCGATTCATCGAACACCCGCTGGCCGACCTGGTTCACCGGCAGCCGCAAGCCGCGGCCGATCTCCTGCCGTTTCTTGACGGCACTGCGGGTTTCGTTCAGGGTGCAAATCTGGAAGACGTTCGGGTTGTCCCAGCCTTCGCGAAGAGCGGAATGGCTGAAGATGAACCGCAGGGGTTCCTCTTCCGAGAGCAGCCGCTCCTTGTCCCTCATAATCAGGTTGTACACCTCGTCGTCCGCCTGGGTGTCGCCCCGCGTGTCTTTCCAGATCGGTTGCTGCTGGCCCCGCTTGGGCTTGTCCTGGGCGAAGTAGCCGTTGTGCAGCCGGTCCATCGGCAGCTTGAGCCACTCCAGCGGTGCGTAACGGCTGTCCTTGGCGAACTCTGCCAACGCCTCTTCAAAGGCTTCGGCGAACTTGCCCTTCACCGGCTGGCCCGACCCGTCGTAGTCGCGGTAATTGGCCACGCGGTCGATGAAGAACAGGCTCAAGACCTTGACGTCCCGGCCGCGAAGCAGCAATTCCTTGTCCAGGTGCTTCTTGACGGTGTGCTTGATCTGTGTTCGCCACACGTCTTCCCGCATCCCACCGATTTCTTCGCCCAGCCGCATGGTCCGGCCGCTGGTGAAGCGGATGTATTCGTTGCCGGGCTCGGCGTTGATCTCGGCCACTTCGTACCCCTGCCGATACGCGGCCCGCTCGTTGGACAGGGCGAACAGGTCAGCGCCGCTCTTCACGGTCACGGACTTCTCCTTCGGACCGTCAGGCGTCTGGACGTGGATCCGGAGCTTGGCCTTGATGCCTTTCTTGTAGTCGATCTGTTCGACTCGAACAAACGCCTCGTTGGCCCCGCCCTGGGCGGCCGTGCTGCCGACGACGATCTGCTTGACCAGGCGAAGCTCGAACGCCCGTACCGGGTCCAGGCGGTAAACCAGGTTGTACGGGTTGCGGTGCGTGGCGGAGTAGCGGAGCGTGCAAAGCGGATTGAGTGCCCGGATGGCCTCCTGGGCCTTTTCCGTCGAATCGACGCTCTGCGGCTCGTCGATGATGACGATGGGCCGGGTGGCCTGGACGAATTCGATGGGCTGCCGGCCGGAAAGCTTGTCGCTTTCCTTGTAGATGACGTTACTTTTTTGCTGCTCCTCGGTGCCGGTGAAGTTCTTGCGGAAGGCGTCGATGTTGATGACCAGGATCTGCACCGTGTTGCTCACGGCGAACTGCCGCAAGCGGTTCACCTTCTTCGCATCGTAGACGAAGTGCTCGAACGGCAGGTTGTTGTACAACGCCCGGAAGTGCTCGGCCGTGATCTCGATGTTTTTCAGCACGCCCTCGCGGATGGCCACGCTGGGCACCACGATGATGAACTTCTGAAACCCGTAGCGGCGGGACAACTCGAAAACGGTCCGCAGGTAGACGTAGGTCTTGCCGGTTCCCGTCTCCATCTCGATCGAGAAATGCGGGCAAGTCCGGGGTACATTGGCCGCCGTGTCGAACAGTTCCCACGACTCCAAGGGGGCCGCCGTGTCGGCAATCTCGATGTCGTACCGGGTTTGCACCGTCCGGGCGTTGCCCAGCAGCTTGTCGGGTGCCAGCAGCAGATGGTTGCCCACGCCAAGTTCCGTCCGGGCCTGGCCGGCGAACAGCCCGCCCCAGTCGCCGGCCTGGATGACGGAATACTCGGGGGCTCCCTGCGGCTGCCCGTCGAACAGTTCGGTCACCGCGGCCACGGCGTCAAGCTGGTACTGCTGGTTAGCGTCGAATTGCAGCTTCATGGTTGTCCCAATTGTGAAACCCGCCAGATGGAAGTGGCTTGCCTGGCCATCCAGCGTTGGCGTTCAGCGATCCGATCGGGGAGCCAGTCCGTGTTCTCGGCGGCGATCTTCTTGGTGATTTCCAGCGGGCATTGGGCGTAACCTGTTTTCTTCGCGTCAAAGTCGGCATTGCCCAACTCGCGGTTGGCCTTCGCCTCCATAATCGTCAGGTTGCCGAGCCGATAGACGACCTCCGCCGCCTGCTCGTCCGTGAATCCCGGCCAATTCCCCTCCGGGCTTTCCGGAAGGACGTGTTCCAGCGTGTATTGGGGACTGTCGATATCGTACTCCTGTCCGGTCAATTGCCGCTCCAGACAGAACAGAATGTACCGGACGACATGCCGGTTGCGTGAGGAAGTCGTGCGCAGCACCTTTTCCGCGAATGCCTGCCGGAACGGATTGTCGGCGACGTAGATGGGGGCGAGCGATCGGACCGCGTCGGTTGCCGAGACCAGTTCCTTGGAGGCGATCCGCAGGGCCACGGAATTGTAAATACGTTCCTGCTCATTGGTCGCCAGACCGCCGATGACGTTATAGCGGAACGCGATGATGCTGCAGGCCCGAAGAAACGACGTGAACCCGTCGGCAGGAAAAGCCCGGTGTGCCGCGATCAAGGCCGGCCACGGCTGGCGGACGCTGAACATCCGTAGTTCGCGCACGTGCGGCCGCTGCTCGGGCGTCCAAAATGCGTCCTCGGGATTCGACAACGAGGCGTAGATGTCGATATCCTCCTCCATTTCCCGGATCAACTCAAACACCCTTGCCTTCGACGGGGTTTCGGCACGGATCGTCTTGAACAGGTCCGCTTCGCGAACGAACTTCCGGCGGCTGTTCCAATGGACCCGCAGGAAGTCGGGAAAGCTCTCGCCTCCCAGCCGCCCCACCATGGACTCCCATCGCCGCTCAAGCGTTTCGATCTCGCTAGGGTGCGAACTCTCCCGATGGACAACCGAGAAAAGGTAGTTCTTGAGCAGGTCCGTCGGCGACAGACGCACCCCCCGGGAATTGAGCGTCTCGAAAACCTTGAAGGCATTTAGTTCATCGGTGACGGTGATGACGGTGAAAAACAGCTTGTCCGAGATCTCATCGATGAACTTCGCCAACGTGGACCCCTGCCGTTGGACAGCGTATTCGTCCCGCACTTGTTTGGAAAACCACTCGAAGGACTTCCGCAACAGGTGCTCCGACGCCCGCAGACCTCGTTGCGGCAGTTTCTGAAGCGGTACGAGGTAGTCCTTGTAGTAGCCGTCATTGTTGCGGTTCAGCGTGAGCTTGTTTTGCGGGACCAATGTCACCGGGTCGAGGAACCCGATGTATGAGTTCCTCAACTGCTCGATCCGCCGTCGGTTGTTGTCGGACTCGACACTCGACTCGACGAGATCCTGAATGCCTCGCAGAACGGCCAGGACCATGAGGCTGAGCGTCGTCATCCGTTGCTGGCCGTCGATCACGTCGAACGTTTTGTTGTTCTGGGTTTGGAGCACGAGGTAGCCCATGTAATGGGCCGGTTCGCCGCCGTGCAGCGTGCCCTGGATGTCCTGCCAAAGGTCATCCCACTCGTCCTGTGTCCAGCTATAGTCCCGCTGGAATCGCGGCACGCGATAGGAAAGGCCGTTTCCCATAAGCTGCCGAAACGTCTGATTCGAAGTGCTGAAATTGATGGCGGACATGGCGGTACTCCGATCAGGATCAGACCGTCTTGAAGCTGGTGACGCCTTTGGTTTTGAAAATCTGCACGGCGTTGGCCTTGAGTTGGTCGTTGCCAGCGAATCCCTCGTCCAGGAGGACGACCCGTTCCGGCTTCCGCTCGGCAATCGCCCGGATCAGGTCCAGGCTAAGCGTCCGCTCCAGGCAAATGATGAACAGCCCGCCGGCCACGTTGTACACCGTCTTGCCGGCCAATGTCTGGTTCTCGACAGGGACGGTGAGCGGGTAGCCGCTCTTCAGCAGCATTTCGTAAAGGATGTCGTCATCCGTGCGGCCGTCGCGAATGTGCTCGATGTGTAGCTCAAGCTGGCGTTCCAAGACGGCCGGATCGTGCCGGATGGCCGCATCCCATGTCGTGAAGTTGGACTGGTCGAGTTTGAAGACGCGGAAGCCGCGGTCGGGCTTGCTACCGCCGTCAAGGTCCAGCTTCCCCGCATCGTCGTCGTTGAGTTTCGTGATGGTCCGGCGGACCCGCTCCTTGCAGATATCTGCGATGGTTGCGTACTCGGCACGGTTGGTTGGCTCAGGGAGTTGAACGAGAACGTACTTTCGGTTACCTCCGTCTTCCTGGTTCAACTGCAGCACGGCGTGTGCCGTCGTGCCGGAGCCGGCGAAGAAATCAAGGACAATGTCGTCTTTCCCGTCGGACTCGTTCGTCGTGATCGAAAAGAGAAATTTGAGCAGGGCGGATGGCTTCGGAAAATCAAACACGCCCGCTCCAAGTATCTCCTTACTTTCCTTCGATCCTTCCTGATTGAAGGGACCGATTAGAAGCGACAATGGCTTCGTTTTTCTGATTTGCCGGCTCTCGTCACGTAGGTACTGCTTGACTCGTACGCTGAGCTTTCCGTCGGACTCATTCACCACAATCTCGTCATTTGCAAGTGCTGCTTCGACTCGCTCGCGCGACCAAATCCATTGCTTCTCGGGCCAGATCTCCGTGCCTTGCCAGATAATCGGAAATCTAAGGTTTGGGCGAGTATCTTTGCTGCCTGTTGCGAGGGGCTGCGTTACGAACCCGCCGCGAATGGCATACTTCGCGTCACGGCCTTTGTACTCGGCTATTGCCTCCTCGCTCAAAGGCGAAGTAATGCTCTCTACAGGAGTCTTGGAGAAGCACAGAATGTACTCATGAATATTCGAGAAGCCTCTCGTCAACGCGCCGGCGTTGTACTTGTTCTTCCACACGATCTGTTCGACGAAGTTCTCGTCACCGAAGATCTCGTTGCATAGCTTCTTCAGATTGTCAACTTCCGTGTCGTCAATGCTTATGAACACAAGCCCATCCTCTCGCAGCAGATTCCGGGCCAAGTACAGCCGCGGGTACATCATGTTCAGCCATTTGGAGTGGAACCGGCCATCGGCATCCGTGTTGGTGCCGAACTTCCTCCCCTCGGCATCGACCTGGCCGGTGTATTCCAGGTACGTCTGGAGCGACTCGGTGTAGTTGTCCGGGTAGATGAAGTCGTTGCCGGTATTGTAGGGTGGGTCGATGTAGATCATCTTGACCTTACCCAAGTACGACTTCTGCAAGAGCTTCAGGACTTCCAGGTTGTCGCCTTCGATGATCAGATTCTCGGTTGTGTCGAAGTTGACGCTTTCCTCGCGGCATGGGCGGAGCGTTCCCAAGCTGGGGGCCTGAATCGTCTTGAAGCACTCGGCCTTACCCGGCCAGTTCATCCCGTAGCGTTCCCTGCCCACGTCCACGGCCTCGCCTAAGGCCAGCCTCAGCCGCTCGAAGTCGAGCTTACCGCCCTCGGTGCGGATCTCCGGGAACAGCCGCAGAAGCTCCTGCCGCTTGTCCTCGGCGATGTCCTGTGAGCGAAGGTCGAGTTTCTCGGGCTGGGTCATGGGTATCTCCGTTTCAAGTTCACCGCAAAGGCGCGAAGTACGCGAAGGAAACCTCCGCGCACCCCGGGTCTTGGCAGTCCAATCCCTCTACAGTCTGTTCACCATCCGTTTGATGCCGTCCTTCACAAGCGGCACGTTCCAATTTATCAAGAAGCCCAGCCGTCGGCCGGAAAGCTTCAAGTACGTCAGCAATTGGGCCTCGTGGATCGGGGCGAGGGCCTGCACCGATTTGTTCTCAATGATGATCTCCTGTTCGACGAGCATATCGAGGCGGTAGCCAGCATCGATCCGGACGCCGTCATATTCCACCGGCTGGGGAACCTCGGTTTCCACCGCAATCCCGCGTTTGCGCAGCTCATGCGCCAGGCACGCCTGATAGGCGGATTCCAGCAGCCCGGGCCCCAACGCACGATGCACCCTGACGATCGAATCCACAACGACCTGCGCCATCACTTCCAACTGTTCTTTCGTCTTCATTTGGCAGTTCCTTTCAGTTCACCGCTCAGACGCAGACGTATGCGAAGAACGGCCTTCGCCCGCAGCGCGCCTTTGCGGCGGGATTTTACCGGGAGGGCGCAAAAAACGCAAAGAACACACTTCGCGCCCTTCGCGCCTTTGCGGTGAGTTCACGTCAGCGTCCAGCGCAGGTTGAAGAGCGTTGTGCATTCCGTCCTCTGCTCCAGCCGGCGGCTGATTTCGTCCAGCAAAGCGTCCTTCTGCCGGTCGATGTCCCGGCTGGCGGCGTCGTAGGACCGCCAAGCCTCGTCCCGCTTGGTTTCCAAGCCACGCAGCTTCCGCTGCAGTTCCAACTTCGCAGGCAGGTTCCATCTTCCTGGCAAACTGGTACGAACAGATGATGACCGCGTCCTGCTGGAACGGGTTCAGGTTCCCGGCCCGGATGGCATCGTTGAACGTCCGAGCTTCCAAGATAACCGATGGCAGGAAGAACTTGTCAGCCAGTTCCTGACTCCACTGCTTCCGCAGGTTGGCCGGCACGATGACGAGGATGTGGCGTTTGCCTTCCGCCCAGCTTTGGGCGATCAGGAGTCCGGCCTCGATGGTTTTCCCCAAGCCGACCTCGTCGGCCAAGATGGCACCACGGGAAAGCGGATTGCGGAAGGCGAACAGGGCCGCCTCGATCTGATGGGGATTCAGATCGACCTGGGCATCCGATAGCACCGCCGTAAGCTTCTCGACGCTGTCGGAAGCCCATCGCCGCGTCAGTTCATGGGCGATGTACTTGGCGTGATACGGCGTCAGGTCCATGTTGTTCGACCTCGATTGCCGGGCGGGGGAGAATCGCAAGTCGAGAGCCACTTTTCGGCTTTCCCCCAGGGCGACAGTCCTCAGCGGTTCCGTTTCTTTCGTAGTGGTGGGCTGGCATCTGGAAGCGAATCTTCGAGCTGCTTAATGAGCAGCTCCAGATCGCTCCGTTTGTACATGCGATATCCGTTCGCCGGGTGGCGGTACTCGGGGATCTTCTTCGCCGCTCCCCAAGCCCGGACCGTATTGGGGGCAACGCCGAGGATCTTGGCAGCTTCCCGGACTTTCACGTAAGTCTCGCGAATATTCATGGTCGGACCCCGACAAGCGGTGAGATCACAGCTCAAACTTTACCAATGTTTACAGGTGGAAGCAAGCGGACGATGCCTCTGCAAGGGCTCCGTACGCTGGCAAGCGGTGGCGGGCAGCGTGCCGTTACGGTGGCCAGGGTACGGAGGCCATGACCATCGAGTTCTGGCCAAGACGATTGCTCCGCCCCAAGGCTGCCCAGCCTGCCCAGCCGAAAAGGCCGCGAAGACGGTGGCCCAAGCTACCGATTCCTGCCGGCAAGGCCCATTAGAAGCTGTCGCAGGCGATCATCTGCGGGGATCACGAACTCGCGTCGTGGCTCGACCGAGCCGCCATGACTGGCTTGGTGACTGGCCGAGCCGAGCTTGTTCAAGAATTGCGGGAGCGTCTGGACGCGGCGATGGCACCGTGACCACGCTGACCGATTTCGCCGTTCCGCCGCATGGAAACAGGGAACGGAGGAAAATGTCAGGCGGAGATCAAGGGAAACCTTTCCAGGGGTTGGGCCGCCAAGGACTCCGGGCTTTCGATGTCGCCGCTGAGGCTGGCGAAGGACACCGGCAAGCCGGCCTGATCGAATTTCGCCAGGAGATCTGCAAATGCCCGCCATGCATCGGGAGTCACTTTCAGCCCCTTTGCAGTGACCGGCAGCCAATCGATCCAGTAGCTTGCAGGAGCCAGCCCAACAAGGCGAACGGTCGACAATTCTTGCGGGACCCCGGCGATGGTTGAGTCCGGGAGTTCGAGTGTCTTCAACCGTTGAACGAACTCTGGACGAAATCGGCCCCAGTTCTTTCGAAGAGCGATGGCGTAGGCAGCCGCCTCCAATACCATTCGGAGCGGCGATTCCGAGGCTTTAGTCCCGCCGACAGGGTTTGTGGCTGGCTCCTTTTTCAGTTCCACCACAACTGGAGTGCCTTTCAAGATCACTCCGAGTAGGTCGATGTATCCCCACGACGCCTTCTCCTGCTTGTCGAACAGCGGAACCTGAAACGAAATCAAACGATCCCAACATCGGGCCACTGGCGACAGTCCGCTTGCATTCCATCGGCGGAGTGCCGCTCGTTCCCACCTGCGTTCTCGCTCGGTGGTATCAATTTCGATTGTCGGGTCACGGTCAAGCTGAAAACCCTGGCGTCGCTTGGGGGCAGCCTCGAATGTCGCATCGAGGGCAACCTGGAATTCCTGGATCAAGTGCTCGGATTGCTGCCGAAGGCAGCTCTTCTGGGCCCATTTATCCTTCAGCACGTGAAAACCATCGGCCGCGGAACAATCACAAAACGGACCTGACATGTTCAGACGCCTTACTTTAGGGTGGAACGAACTGAAACCGGATGCGTCGGAAGAAAGCTCCATCTCGACGCGTTCCAAGCTACGAGAGCCCGTTGTCAGCAGCGGGACACAACGCCCATCTGGTGGCGAGCGTTTCGGCGGTCCAACAAAAAAGGGACGCCGAACCAAGCCTGCTCCAGACGACCCCCGCCAAGGGGCTCGACGAACAGAACCTGGCCGACGCCCCCATACGGGGGCGTGGCAACAAGTTCTGCCTTTGCTGAATACAAGAGCCCGGAGGCCCAGGTTGGCGGTTTCGTCTGGAAGCAGTTCTTGACGCTCACGCGTCATTTCGAATTGTCATCCGGGCGCTAGTTCACGTCCGGCTTCAACGTAGTCTAATCCTCCTCGCTCGACAGAAAACAAAACTTGCAGTCAATCCCGCCGACAGTGGCTGACCGCCTTCCAGTGCCCTAAGTCTAGCCCAACCCTAGCGGCAAGTCAGCTATGGAAACGTGCTACTCGGCCGAATGTAACCAAAGGCCCAAACGGCCGCTCCGCTCAAAGAATTCGCCTTCCGCCAGAACCCCCTGTCAATAGCACTTACGACAATTCGCAAAAAACCTTTTCGGCGCCAAATTCCGAGGGGCGGGAATACAGCGGATCTGGCCCCGCGACCGCTCGACGAAGTACCGGTCGAGTTCGAAACACGGTTTATATTCCCTGATTCAAACCGTTCGGCTTGCCCGACAGCCCATGAACTGATGCCGGGGTAAGTAACGAGATGAGCCGTAACGCCTTGCAGTTGCACGGTTCGGCTGGATCAGGGATACAACAATGGCTGCCCATGTCAGACGAGTCCAAGTTCTGAAACTCCCGAACGGGAAATCCCCGAATTGGTATCTGCGCTGGTGGGAACCGGCTGCAAACGGGGACACGTGGAAGGAGAAGTGGCGTTCGACCAGAACGACCGTCCGGAAAGAAGCGGATCGGCAGCGAAGGAAACCGCCCTATCTTAACCGATCGACGCCGGCGCAGGAACGGGAATGCACCCCGGGTGCAATTATCTTTTGACAGCGCTGTCGCGGGTTGTTACCTTGACGCGGACTGGACCGTGCGGGATTGGGGCAGTCCGGATTCGGCGTGCTGGCGATGGGTTCGCTGGACAAGGTCTTGGGGAGGAGTCGGGGATGAATGTGTTCATCGGTGAGTTGATTGGAACGATGCTGCTGATCCTGTTGGGCGATGGCGTGGTGGCCAACGTCGTGCTGCAGAAGACAAAGGGGCAGAACAGCGGTTGGATCGTGATCACGGCCGGCTGGGGATTCGCGGTGGCGGTCGGCGTGTACGTCGCCGGCTGGGCCAGCGGCGGCCATTTGAACCCAGCGGTGACGGTCGGCATGGCGTGGGTCGGCCAACTGGGTTGGGAGCAGGTTCCGCTGTACTTGGCCGGACAGTTTCTCGGCGGCTTTCTGGGCGCGATCCTCGTCTGGGCGGCCTACCTGCCGCACTGGTCGCAGACGGAAGACACGATTGCCAAGTTAAGCGTGTTTTCGACCGTGCCCGCGATCCGGCACACCGCCGGGAACGTGATTTGCGAGGTGATTGGCACCGCGGTGCTGCTGGTGGGCGCGCTTGGGATTGCCAACACGCACAACGGCATCACCGGTGGCTTGGGGCCGCTGTTGGTCGGCATCCTGGTGTTCAGCATCGGCCTGTCGCTAGGCGGTCCCACGGGCTACGCGATCAACCCGGCCCGCGATTTAGCGCCTCGGATCGCGCACGCCTTGCTCCCGATTCCTGGCAAAGGCAGTTCCGATTGGCGTTACGCCTGGATCCCGGTCGCCGGTCCGCTCGTGGGCGGGATCGTCGGGGCGCTGCTGTACAACGCCCTGTTCGCCGGTCTGACGCCGATCTAGTTCACTTTTTCACAAGCCAGATGTTGCGGTACTCCACGGGATCCCGGTGGTAGTGCAGGATGATCCGGCCGGTGGGGATCGATTCCGGATTCGTCTGGCGGCGTTTTTCGGCGGCCGGTGAATCGGGCAGTTCGACGTCCTTGTGGATCGGCACGCCGTTGTGCCGGACACTGATCCGGCCCGCTTGCGTTCGCTGGCCGTCGGCGTTGTAACGCGGGGCCAGATAGTCGATGTCGTAGGTCTGCCACATCCGCGGCGGCCGGCACATATTCACGGCCGGAGCGGCAATTCTGTAGATCCCGCCGCATTCGTTGTCCAAGCCCTCCAAACCGTAGCTGTCCAGGACTTGGATTTCGTACCAGTTGGCGTCGCCAAACGCCAAGCCGCCGTTGGACCGCGCCTGCCCCGTCTTGTCGGGCATCAGGGCCAGGCGGAATTCGAAGTGCATCTGGAAATCGCGGAAGGCTTGCTTCGTGATCAGCGAATGGCCGCGTCCCTTTTCCTTGTCAGCCGGCGCAACCCGCATGAAGTCCTCGCACAATTCCCAACTGATCTCGACCGGGGAAGTCTTCGCCGCCTGGGCTTCCCAGGCGTCAAAACCGCGGCCATCGAACAAGACGACCGCACCCGCTGGCGGCTTGTCGCCGACGGTCGGTGAGGGTCGGACCACCTTCTTCAGCTCGAAATCAGCCCCGGCCGCTGCCCCGGCCGCAGTCCCCGGCCGGGAGCCCTTCATTTGCCCCGCTGCCGCTTGTCCGCTCCACCCCTCTTGCTCGAACCGCAACACGCCGTCCGCCGCCTGGCCTGTGATGACGGCCAGCGGTTTGCACTTGACGTCGAATTCCGGCACGAAGTTGATCTGGTACTGGCCACCGCCGCGAGGAATCACCTGCGCCGCCAATCCCTCGCCTTGCCAGTCTCCCAGGAACGCAGCGGGCTCCGCTTCGCCCCCGTCACTGGCGGCGGCAACCGACAACAGCAGAAACGACAAACCGATCACGGACGCACGTGGCATGGTGGTTCCTTTCCTCAGGGGTGTCTGTCTGGCACGAAAACCTGCGGGCATCGTACAACGCGGTTTCGACGACTTCAACGGCTGGTCCTGGGCTGCCCCCCCGCGGCCGCCGGGTTCGGGAGTCCAAGGCGAAATGTCTCACCGCCGGAAACTCAAAACCGTCTGGCCGCTGAGGGGATCGAACAGGTGGCTCTTGGCGAGATCCAGGAACAGATTCAGCATTTCGCCGGGCCGATGGTTTCGATCCGCGGCGACGCGCGCGGTCAGTTCCTGGCCGCCGCAGCGGACCCGCAGGATGGTCTCCGCGCCCAGCGGTTGACAGAGCAGGACCTCGGCGGGCAGCGCGTCCCAATTCTCGCCGTCCATGCGAGCCGTCCGCACGTCTTCCGGACGAATGCCCAACGTGACTTCACGGCCGGACCACGACTGCAAGGGGGGCGAGTACTGGAGAGGCAACTTCAGACGCAGCGGCGGGCACTCGAGCGTCGGCGTGTCGTCCACGATCTGCATCCGTCCCGGCAAGAAGTTCATGGGGGGACTGCCGATGAACTCGGCCACGAAGCGGTTGGCGGGGGCGTGATAGACCTTCAGCGGCGGGCCGACCTGTTGGATCCGTCCTGCGTTCATCACGGCGAGACGCTGGCCGAGCATCATGGCCTCCCTTTGATCGTGCGTGACGTGGATCGTCGTGGTGCCCAATTGCCGCTGTAGTCCGACCAGGTCCATGCGCAGCGACTCGCGCCAGCGGGCGTCCAGGTTGCTCAGCGGCTCGTCGAACAAGAACACCTGCGGATCTTGGACGATGGCCCGGCCCAAGGCGACCCGTTGCCGCTCGCCTCCGGACAGCTCCGCCGGCCGGCGCTGTAGCAGATGTTCGATGCCCAAGGTGCGGGCCGCGTCGCGCACACGGACTTCGATCTTCGCCCGGGGCACGCGTCGCAGCTTCAACCCAAAGGCTAGATTACGGGCCACGTCCAAGTGCGGGTACAAGGCGAAATGCTGAAACACCATCGCCACGTGGCGGTCCTTGGGCGCCAGGTGGCGGACCGAGCGGCCGCCGACGTGGATTTCTCCGGCAGTCGGCTCGTCCAGACCCGCGATCATGCGCAGCGTCGTCGTCTTGCCGCAGCCGGAGGGTCCCACCAGCACGAGCAACTCGCCGTCTTGCACGTGCAGATTGATGCCGTCGACGACCGCCACCCCGCCGAAAGTCTTGCTCAAGTTTTGCAGGATGACTTCGGCCATGGAGACAACGCCCGGTTGCATCGCCAATCGGTTCTCGATCATTCGCTCCGCAGGGCACTAGCACCGAACGGGATTTCGGCACTTTTCCGCGTCGTTCATGAAGTCACGGCCATCGGTGCCGGGGTCAGGCTTACAGAATTCAGTTTTGGCCGAGCAGAGTCGTACGACGTGGCTGGCGACAAACTCGGCCAAAATTGAATTCTGTAAGCCTGACCCCATTTCGCGCGACCGTGCCATCCTAGACAGCGACTTTCCGTGGCAGTTTCCCGTTTGGTGCTAGTCGCCGGCGCCAACTTCGCGTCCGAGTTGATCGGCCGCTTCGTTCTTTTCCTTGGCCTCCTCCAAACGCCGGGAGTCGTTTTCTTCCAATCCCGCCGCCAGCGCTTCCCAGGCTTGCTCGCGAAGCACCAGGTACTGCCTCAGTTTGTCCAGGGAGTCCCGCGAGCCGGCCGCGACGCGTTGGACGTCGATCTGATCGAACTCCTCCCTTGCGGCGCGCCACGGAGGCAGGATCTGCGTCTCGATGGTCCGTGCAAATTCGTCTTCGGACAGTTTGCCGTTCTGGTATCGGCGGACGGCGTCGTTGTACGTGTCCAGCGCTTGCTTCTCGACGGCTGAGAACCGCACGGCCCGGCTGTGGAGATCGACCGGTGCCGCCGGAGCTACCGACAGGGCGGCGGCCAGCAACGCGGTACCCAACGCGACCATCACCGCGTTGCGCCAAGTGCGGGTCACCAGCGTTACCCGGTCCAGCGGCTGGCTGAGAACCAGCCCGCATCCGAACCCGGCCACAAACCCGCCGACGTGCGCCGCCATGTCGATGCCGGGAATCGCTAGCCCGAAAATCAAGTTGTAAAAGAGGAACGAAGTGCCGCTGGTGCGCAGGCGGCCGAGGATGCTTTTGGGGATCGAGTCGCCGCGGATCAACACGAAGCCCAGCAGGCCGCCAAACGCCCCGAAGACCGCGCCCGACGCGCCGGCGCTCAACACATTCGGGTTCCAGTAGACGCTGGCCAGACTGCCGAACAGGCCGGACAGCACGTACAGCAACAGGAAACCGGCGTTGCCCGTCAGACGCTCGATCAACTGGCCGACGTCCCACAGGACCCACATGTTCAAGCCGATGTGAATCAGCCCGATATGCACAAAGGTGCAAGTGAGCAGCCGCCACCATTGACCGTCGAGTGTGAGCGGACCGAAGTTGGCGCCCCACTTGACCAGGGTCTCAGCGCCGGGCGAAAACAGGGCCCCGCTGTCCAGCGTCATCAGCGCAAAGATGACCGCGTTGACCGCCACGATCGCGGGCGTGACCAGCGTGTGGGGAGTGATGGCGAACAACCGCTGCCGGAACCGCACCACGGCCACCTGCGGAGATTCCTCCCAGGCCATGGGGCGGCCGTAGGGATCCAAAGGCGCGGGCGGCGTCTCGTCCGGCGACGAACCGTCCTGGGGCCAGCTCTCGCCGCTTTCCAAGACAAACGGTTGGGCCTGCTGCAGCACGACGGCCCGGCCGCAGGCGGGGCAGACCCCGTCCGCTTGCAGCATGACGGCCGCCTGACAATGAGGGCAAGTGATGACCAGCATGGGTGCGTTCCTGTCTCCATCGGCCTCGCGCCGGTGGACCGCGGCGTGCATCGGAGTCGGCGGCCTGGCTTTTTCGTTGTTGCTCCACCGACACGGGGCCGGTGGAAGCAAAGGGATTAAACAGGAGGACTACCGCGGGAGTTTTCTCAAGCTCTCCAACGCCGCTTGGGCGGCTGCCAGTTGTTCCTGCAGCTGCGCCAGGCTCTCCCGCTCGCGTTGGACGACTTCGGCCGGCGCTTTCTCGACAAAGCTGGCGGTGGACAGCTTTCTTTCCTTGCCCTGGATCTGCCCGCGCAGTTTTTGAGTCAGCTTTTCGTTCCGGGCGATCTCCGCCGCCACGTCGATGAAGTCCTTCAGGTCCACGTACACGTCGGCGATGGGCAACGTCACGGCGGCGTGCGTCGCGGGGGGCGCGACCGCCGGGCCCCAGCCGGTCGCCACCGCGCCGGCCATCGACAGCAGGTACGGCGTCATGGGCCGCAGCAGCTGTTCGGTTTCGGCCTCGCAGCGGACGCCGAATTCGATCTGGCTCTTGGGCGGGATGTTCTGCCGGCTGCGGATCTCTCGCAGGGCGCCCAGCACGGCCTGGAAGCGGGCGAACTGGGACTCGATCTCCGCGGTCTGCCGCGCCGTGTCGGCCTGCGGCCAGGACGCGAGCATGATGCTGGCGCTGGCCGGCTGGGGATCGTCCAGTCCGCGCTGCGGGGCGACCTGGGCCAGCATTTGCCAGATCTCCTCCGTGATGAACGGAATCATGGGATGCAGCAGCCGCAGCAACACGTCCAGCGTGTGCGCCAGGATCCGCTGGGCGTGGGCCCGCTGGTTCTGGTCCTGCATCCGGTTCTTGACGATCTCCAGGAAGAAACTGCAGAACTCGTCCCAGGCGAAGTCGTACAAGGTCCGGGCGGCGTCGGAGTAGCGGTAGGTCTCCAGCGCGGAGGTGACTTGCTGGGTCACGGTAGCCAGCCGGCTGAGCACCCAGCGGTCTTCCAGCGTCAGTTCGGCCACCGGCACCGGGGCCGGCGTGTAGTCTTTCAGGTTGATCAAGGCGAAGCGGGCGGCATTCCAGAGCTTGTTGCAGAAGTTGCGGGCCACCTCGAAACGTTCGCTGACGACCGGCCCGCGCGGCAGCGCCTGGTCCTGGTCCGAGCGGGCCCATTGCGTCGAAAACGACTGGCCGCACTTGTCGCACTTGATCCGCGGCAGCTCGCGGTTCTTTTTCGTCTGCTCGATCAAGGCCTCGCAGTGCGGACATTCAAACTGGACGGGCAGCCGCACGTCTTGCGTTTCCGTCGTCAGGTGGGCCATGCCGAACCGCAAGGCGTCCGCGCCGAACTTGTCGATCACGTCCAGCGGGTCGATCCCGTTGCCCTTCGACTTGGACATCGTCTCGCCGTAGCCGTCCAGGATCTTGGGGTGGATGAAGACCTCCGGGAACGGCACTTGGCCCATGTTGTTCAGGCCCATCAGCACCATCCGGGCGACCCACAGCGTGATGATGTCGCGGCTGGTGATCAGCACGCTGGTGGGATAGAAGAACTCCAGCTCCGGCGTCTGTTCCGGCCAGCCCAGCGTGGAATGGGGCCACAGTCCGGAGCTGAACCAGGTGTCCAGCACTTCCGGGCTGCGCACCAGCCCCAGCGATTCCAGCGCCGCGACCAGTTTGGCGAGGTCTTCCTTCAGGCACACGTGCAGCGTGGCGACCGGGCGTTCGCGGCGGACCCGCTCGTACTCGTCGCCGCCCTGGGCCTGGGCCGCAGCCAGTTCTTCGTCCTCCTCGATCCACAGCACGGCTGCGTCGGCGCGCCGCTCGCACAGCGGGCGGAGGGCGCCAGCCAGTTGATCGCATTCGGCCTGATCCCGCACCGCCTTGCTCCAGACCGGAATCTGGTGCCCCCACCACAGTTGCCGGCTGACGGGCCAGTCGCGTTTTTCCGCGAGCCAGTCGAGATAGCCTTTGGTGTAGCGTTCCGGGAAGATCTTCACCCGGCCGTCCGTGACGGCTTGCATCGCGGCTTGGGCCAGCCGATCCATCTTGACGAACCACTGGTCCGCCAGGTACGGCTCGATGGGCGTCTTGCTGCGGTCCGAGTGCGCCAGGTCGATCAGCCGGTCCTCGACGGCCACGACCAGGCCCGCCGCTTCCAAGTCGGCCACGACCTGCTTGCGGGCCGCTAGGACGGTCAGTCCCTGGTACTTGCCGGCGTTGGCGTTCAGCGTGCCGTTGGGATTCAGGATATTGACCATCGGCAAGTCCTGCCGCTTGCCGACGTCGTAGTCGTTGGCGTCGTGCGCGGGCGTGATCTTGACGCAGCCACTGCCCAGCTCGGGCTTGGCCCACTCGTCGGCCACCAGGGGAATGACGCGGTCGACCAGGGGCAACCGCAGTTTGCGTCCGGCCAGCGCCATGTCGCGGAGTTGTTCCAGTTGCGGCAGCAACGTCTGGCGGCGTTCCCGCACCGCGTCAAGTTCCTGCTGGATTTCGTCCCGTTCCTTGGCCGGCGCCTTGGACAGCCGGTCCCGCAGGCCGGCTTCCGCCCCGTCCAGGGCCGCGGCCGGGTTGGGGTGGACCGCCACGGCCGTATCGCCCAGCATGGTTTCGGGCCGCGTGGTGGCGATCGTCACGTGCGTCGGCTCGCCGGGCTGCGGGTCGATCACCGGGTATTGGAAGTGCCAGAAGTGGCCCTTGACTTCTTCGTGGAAGACCTCGTCGTCGCTGACCGCGGTCTGCAGGAACGTGTCCCAGTTGACCAGCCGCTTGCCGCGATAGATCAGGCCTTGGCGGAACAGATCGAAGAACGTACAGCGGACCGCGCGGGCGCAGACGTCGTCCAGCGTGAACCGCGTCCGCCGCCAATCGCAGCTGCAGCCCATCTGTTTCAGCTGACCCAGAATGCGGTTCTCGTACTGTGCCTTCCACTCCCAGATGCGTTGGACCAGCCGCTCCCGGCCCAAGTCGTGGCGCGTCAGGTTCTCCTCTTCCTTCAGCCGCCGCTCGACGACCGCCTGGGTGGCGATGCCGGCGTGATCCGTGCCGGGCATCCACAGCGTCTCGAAGCCCTGCATGCGTTTCAGGCGGATCAGGATGTCCTGCAGCGTATTGTTCAGTGCGTGGCCCAGGTGCAGCGCGCCCGTCACGTTGGGCGGCGGGATGACGATGGCGTAGGGCGGCCGGCCGCGGTTGGGTTCGGCATGAAAGAACCCTTGCGACTCCCACCAGGCGTACAGTCTGGGCCGGGCCTCGGCATAATCGAAACGATTGGGAAGCGATTCGGGCGAGAAGGTGGAAGACATAGCGGTGTCGATTCGTGAGTCTTGTAGGAGTCTGTTCGTGTTACCGTTTCCAGGACACTGGCATGGGGACCGCCTCTGCGCCGGTTGGGACTCCGCTCCAACCGGCGTGACGGCGGTTTCCGTTGGGCGCGGGTCTCCCGCCCTCAAGCCGACGGCAGCGTGTCCGGCTCGGGCAACACTGCGGCCGGCCGTTCCGGCGAGGCCGCCAGACCTGCGTCGGGCGCTGACTCGTCCTTGTACAGTTTGTATTCGATTGCGTCGACCAGGGCCAGCCAGCTGGCTTCGATCACGTTTTCGCTCACGCCGACCGTACCCCAGCTGTCCTGATCGTCCTTGCTCTCGATCAAAACCCGGATGCGGGCCGCCGTGCCGGCTTCGGAGTTTACCACCCGGACCTTGTAATCGACCAGATGCATTCGCCGCAAGCTGGGAAAGCTGCCGTTGAGCGCCTTGCGGAGCGCGGCGTCCAAGGCGTTCACCGGGCCGTCGCCCTCGGCCACTTCATGCCGCAGTTCGCGGTGGACGCGCAGTTTCACGGTGGCTTCGGTGATCACATCCGCCCCGTCGTGCGCCGCCACGGCGACATGGTACTTGACGCGTTCGAAGTGGGGCGTAAAAGCACCCCTGCAGCGCCGCACCAACAGGTCGAAGGAAGCTTCCGCCGCCTCGAATTGGTAGCCGCGGTTCTCCAACCGCACGACCTCGGCCAAAATCCGGTCCATCAATGCCCGGTCGTGGGCGATGTTGTGCTTGGTTGTCATGGCGGCGATATTCGACCGGCCGGACAGTTCGCTGACCAGAACCCGCCGGGCGTTGCCGACGAGCTCGGGATTGATATGTTCGTAGGTTCGCGAGTCCTTGGACACCGCGTGGACGTGCATGCCGCCTTTGTGAGCAAACGCGCTTTGGCCCACGAAAGGCTGGGCGTTCCGCAGGTTCAGATTGGCCGTCTCGTACACGAACCGCGACAACTCCGTCAGCCGTTCCGGACGACGGCCGGCCAGGACTTGATACCCCTTCTTCTTCAACGACAGGTTGGCGATCACCGACACTAGGTCGGCGTTGCCACAGCGTTCGCCCAGGCCGTTGATCGTGCCCTGGACCTGGATCGCGCCCGCATCCACCGCGGCCAGCGTGTTGGCGATGGCCAGTTCGCAATCGTTGTGGCAGTGGATGCCGACCGCCACTCCGTAAGACTGCAGGCATTGACCCGCAGCGCGGGTGAGTTCCGCGACTTCTTCCGGGAGCGCGCCGCCGTTGGTGTCGCAGAGAATGACGACTTTGGCCCCGGCCGCAGCGGCCGCCTGGATCGTCTGCGCCGCGTAGTCCGGCTTGGCTTTCCAGCCGTCGAAAAAGTGTTCCGCGTCGTAAAACACCTCGCGGCCGGCTTGGACCAGAAAGCGGATTGTGTCCCCGATCATCGCCAGGTTCTCTTCCAGCGACACCCGCAGGACGCTCATCGCATGGAAATCCCAAGTCTTGCCGACGATCGTGCAGACGGGAGCCTGAGAAGCCAACAGCGCCTGCATGCCCGGATCCTGGGCGGCGGAAAGGCCGCGATGGCGAGTCATACCGAAAGCGCAAATGCGAGCCCGTTCCAGGCCCAACTGGCGGACGCGCTGGAAATACTCCACGTCCTTCTCGTTGGACAGCGGGTACCCGCCCTCGATGAAATCCACGCCCAGTTCGTCCAGCCGCCGGGTGATTTGCAGTTTGTCGTGCAGCGACAGGCTGACACCTTCACCTTGAGTGCCGTCGCGCAACGTCGTATCGTAGATCTGGATGGAACGCATGATGGTGGCCTTACTGCAGTCGTCAACAAAAAAACCCTGAAGCCTCTTACGGGCCTCAGGGTTGCGTTTTTCGCTCGGATCGGTCAAATACCTCCCTCAGGCCCGTTTACGCGGGTACGATAATAATTGCGACGCCGATGCCAACGACGAGGCGGTAGGGGTCGATCATCGTACGGGGCCTTGGGGGTGTTGATTACAGGTTTGGATTTGTGGGACCGCTGTGTGTAGAGGACGGGTCGGAGACCCATCCTGCGTGATTTTTCAACAAGATACGTCGAAACCAGCCGCGTGTCAACTGCTCACATGGAACGCGAACACATCCATTTCATCACCGGGCGACTGGCCGAACATGCGCTGCGGTCGGTCTTGGAGCCGCTAGCTGAAGCGGCCCAATTCGACTATTCCGTGGCCGTCATGCCGATTTCGGTGGCCGCCCTGATGACACCCGTTTGGATCGCTCGCCACATCGCCCCACCCCCGCACGCAACCCGAATCCTGTTGCCCGGCTACTGTGCGGGCGATACGGGGCCGATCGACCAGCGAGTGCAAATCCCCGTGGCGTTCGGCCCCCGCGATTTGCGGCAACTGCCGGAATTCTTCGGCCGCAGCGTTAGTCCGCGGCATCCGTATGGAGATTTCGACATCGAAATCCTGGCCGAGATCAATCACGCGCCGCGGCTGAGCCTGGAACAGATCCGCGTGCAAGCCCGACAGTTGGCGACGGCCGGAGCGGATTTGATCGACGTCGGCTGTGAGCCGGGCGAGCCCTGGCGCGGCGCGGCCGAATGCGTCCGGGCGCTGCGGGACGACGGGCATCGTGTCTCGATCGACAGCTGGAACCCGGCGGAAATCGAGCCGGCTGTCCGCGCTGGGGCCGAATTGGTTCTGTCCGTCAACCGCGCCAACCGGGACGCGGCCCCGGATTGGGGCTGCGAGGTGGTCGTGATTCCGGATGACTTCGCCACGCTGGGCGGGTTGGACGAGACCATCGACAGGCTGTCGTCCGCGGCGGTGCCGTTCCGCATCGACCCGGTTCTGGAGCCAATCGGCCTGGGCTTGGCCGCGAGCCTGGACCGGTATCTGGAAGTCCGGCGGCGATACCCGGCGGCGGCGATGCTGATGGGGATCGGCAATCTGACTGAACTGACCGACGTCGACTCGGCCGGCGTCAACGTGCTGTTGTTGGGTTTCTGCCAGGAGTTGGGGATCCGCAGCGTGCTGACGACGCAAGTGATCAACTGGGCCCGGAGCAGCGTCCGGGAGTGCGATCTGGCGCGGCGACTGGTCCACTATGCAGTCCGGCAAGGCGTGCCGCCGAAGCATCTGGAACCGCGGCTTGTGGCGCTGCGCGATCCGCAGCTGCACGAATTCGGCGGATCGTATTTCGAGCGGCTGGCGGGGCAACTCAAGGACCACAACTACCGGTTGTTCGCCGAGGGCGGGCGGATTCATCTGGTCTGCGCCGGACTGCACCTGGAGGACGCCGATCCCTTCCAGCTGTTCGCCCGCTTGCTGGCGACGCAGCCCCAGAACGTGGATCCGTCCCATGCCTTCTATCTCGGTTACGAAATGGCCAAGGCCCTGACCGCCTTGACCTTGAGCAAGGACTATCGCCAAGATGACTCGCTGGACTGGGGCCATCTGACCGTCCCGGAGGCCAGCCACCGCCGCTGACCGAAACGCAACTGCAAAGGAGACGATCATGCATCGGCTTTTCATGGGCCTTGTTGTTTTGAGTCTAGCGGCCGCCGCGACGGCCGCGGAATCACCGTCCAAGGCGGCGAAGCGGCCGGCGGAACAGCAGTTGCCGCGGCTGAGCAGCCCGCAATTGCTCAATCACTGGGGCCTGCAGCCAGACCATGTCCAGCGTTTGTTTGAGGCCTGTTACCGCGTGCTGGCGGCACATCCCGCAGCGACGTTCGGCGACGTGGCGGCCGACGCCGCCGTGCAGCGATTGTGCGAGGAGCACGGGATCAGGCACCTCGGCGGCCCGCTGCTCGGCGATGTGACGCCGGCCGGAGCCAAAATCTGGCTCCGCACGTGCCGCCCGGCGCAGGTCGAGGTGCGCGTGGCGGTCGACGGCAGCGAAAGGGTTTTCGGACCGGTGGCCAGCACCGTGGACAGCGACCTCGCAGCCGTCGTGCCGGTGAGCGGATTGAAGCCGGGAACCCGCTACCCGTATCGCGTGCTGGTCGACGGCGCTCGGCTGGCGGCACCGGCGCACGCCGCGATCGCCACCCCCCTCGCCGAACCGAATCCCGCCTCCGTCCGGATTGCCTTTGGAACCTGCTCCCATCGCTTCGGGCTGGGCAACCAGCGGCAGGCCGAAGCCATCCGCGGTCGGCAACCGGCGGCGATGTTGTTGTACGGCGACGTCGCCGTGCAAGACCGGAACAATCACCTGGGACTGCACCGTGCGGACTATCTGCTGCGAGATTTCTTTCCGGCCTGGCAAGGTCTGGCAGCCGCCGTCCCCGTGTATGCCGGCTGGGACGATCACGACTATTTCGACAACGACAAGTACGGCATTCCCAAGGGCTATACGCCGATCGACCGGGCGGGCGTCCGGGACGTCTTCCGCCGCTCGTGGAGCAATCCCTCTTACGGCTTCGGCGACGAGCGGGGCGGCGTGTTTTTCCGCGCGCGGATCGGGCCCTGCGACGTGATCGTGACCGACGGCCGCTCGTTCCGCGAAAAGGGCGACTTCCTGGGCCGGGACCAGATGCAGTGGCTCGAAGCCCAATTGCTGGACTGCCGGGGCCCGTTCATCATCCTCGCGTCCAGCACCATGTGGAGCGACTATGTGTCCAACGGCAAGGACTCGTGGGGCGTGTACGATCCGGAAGGCCGGGAACGCGTCTTCCGCCTGATCGAAAAGAACCGCATCGGGGGCGTGTTGCTGATCTCCGGCGACCGGCACGGCGCCCGCGGCTTCCGTATTCCGCGGCCGTCCCAGTTCAATTTTTACGAGTTTGAGCCGGCCAGCTTGGGCGGCATCACCTGGGGCCCCAAGGCGCTGGTCCCCGGCTGTGCGGAGCAATTGTTCGGTTACCTCGGCTACGCCTTTGGCGAATTCACCATCGACGCCCGCCTCCCCGACCCCACGGTCACCTTCCGCTTGATCGGCGAGGACGGCGGCGTAATCTACGAGCTCACTTTGAGCCGCAGCCAATTGACCCCCAAGGGCGAAACAGGGCGTTAGGCTCCCCTGAAGACTGGCCCATCGACGACGCGCCCGAAAGCCGCTGTACCATGACCACAGGAGAAATGGTGCCGATGCAATTTCGACTGCTGACCTACAACATCCACAAGGGCATCGGCGGGATCGACCGCCGCTACCGGCCGGAGCGGATCGCCGAAACGATTGCGCATTGCCAGCCGGATCTTGTCCTGTTGCAGGAGGTCGACGAGGGCGCGTCGCGGTCGAACCACCATCGCCAGGTGGACTGGTTGGGCGACGCGCTCGGCCTGCCGCACCGGGCTTACCAAGCCAACGTGCGACTGAGGCAGGGGGGCCACTATGGCAACGCGATCCTTAGCCGGTTTCCGCTGCAGGACGTGCGGGACCTGGACTTGACCGTGCCGCTCAAGAAGCCCCGCCGGGCGCTGATCGCGCATTGCCGCTTGCACGTCGACGGGCACGTCCGCACGATGCTCGTGTTCAATTTCCATTTGGGCCTGGCCGGCTACGAACGGGTCATTCAGCTGCGGCGGTTCCTGAACAGCGAGGTCCTGAAACACTCGCACCAAGATACTCCCGTAGTCGCCGCCGGGGATTTCAACGACGTCTGGGGCACGCTGGGCCGGCGGCTGCTGTTGCCGGTGGGATTCCAGTCGGCGGCCCGACGGATCAAGACTTTCCCCGCGATTTTGCCGGTCCGCCCCTTGGACCGGATCTTTTTCCGGGGCGACCTGCAACTCGACCACAGCTTCGCCTCGCGCACCAAGACCGCGCAGTATGCCTCCGACCACCTGCCGATGGTGGCGGATTTCGCACTTACCAACGGCGTCACCACAACGGCAGAAAAAGCGTGACGCGAGTTTTGTCGAAAGTTCCTTGCGACTCAAGATCCTGTTTCTGGAGGTTTTACCATGCAACGTGTGTCGACAACCCTGCTGTTCGAATTGGCTTTTTTTGCTTTCGCTTGTCTTGTCGGCTCGCCGGCGCAAGCTGCCGAGAGCGAACCGGGCTTCACCTCGATGTTCAACGGCAAGGACTTGGCCGGCTGGGACGGCAAGGAGGGCTGGTGGTACGTCGAGGACGGGGCGATCACTTCGCAGAGCACGCCGGAGAAGCCGTGCATCAAGTGCAACTACCTGATCTGGCAGGGCGGCAAGCCGGGCGATTTTGAGTTGCGGTTGAAGTACCGCATCGTCGGCGGGAATTCCGGCATCCAGTTCCGCAGCCAGATGCGGCCCGACTGGGACACCTACGGCTACCAGGCCGACATCGACGCCGCCGGCCAATGGGCCGGCGCGCTGTTCGAGCACGCCCGCGGCGGCATCGCCATGCGCGGCCAGCGCGTGGTGGTGGATGAGAACGGCAAAAAGCAAGTCACCTCGCTGGGCGACTCGGCCGAATTGATGAAGCACATCAAGAAGGAGGACTGGAACGAATACTGCATCACCGCCCGCGGCAGCGAGATCACGCTGGCCATCAACGGCGTGGTCATGTCGCAGGCCGTGGATCGCGAGAAAGGCAAAGCCGCCCGCGACGGCATCATCGGGTTGCAGGTCCACCCAGGGCCGCCGATGAAGATCCAGTTCAAGGACCTGCGGATCAAGGTGTTTGACCAAGCGAAGCCGTAGTCGGCTGAAGCACCCGAGACGAGCGGTTCGGACAACGGGTTGATTGTGACGGAGAAGGGCAGATAGAATGGAAACGAGGGCGTCCGCGAAGCGGCTTCGTGGCAAGTCTGCGGCGGACGCCTGGTTTCCAATCCAGGGCGAGTCTTCCATGAACACGGACATCCCACTCGACTACGTGCCGTTCGTTCAACGAATGGTTGCCCAGCGACGATTCTTCACGGAAAGCGACGTGGTCGCCGAAGGGCTACGTCTTTTGCAGGCCCGTGAAGCACTCAGCCAGGAAGTGCGTTTGGGATTCGAACAGCTCGACGCCGGCTTAGGCATTCCGGCGGAAGATGTGTACGCACGAGCGGACGACCGCATCCGCGAAATCGAAAGCCAGAAGGCACGCTAAGGTTCCATGCCCAGAGTCATTTATGCGCCTGCGGCTGACGACGACCTTGTCGATATCGCAGCATACATCGCGCGGGACAAGCCGGCCGCCGCTACGGCGTGTTGACGTGGGGATAGTCTCGAATCCTCTGGTCGGCTGTCAACAAGTCACACCCCAGCACCCTGGCAGTTGCGACGATGATCTGGTCAGCGGGGTCACGATGAAAAGGGCTTGGCAGTTGCGTTGACTCGATGGCCATGCCGGGCGTCAAGTCCACGAGCGTGACGCCCGGATAGTTCACTGCCGCCAAGAACCACTCGTCGATTGTGACGGGCAAGATCAACCGGCCGAGTTCGACGAGCTTGGCGACCTCCCAAAGCGAAATCGTGCAGACTCCGATCTCGCCATCCTCATTGTCTGCGATCAAGTTCGCGTGGAAAGCGGAAAGCCGGGAATCTCCGTGGACCCACCAGACCCAGATGTGAGTGTCCAATAGGATCACGCGAGAATCTCCCAATCCGCTTCGGCAACTGGTCCGGTGGGATCGTCAAATCGAATTGGCGTGCCCCGCAGCGGATATCGCTCTCCTTGCCGCGGTTGATCCTCTGTCGGAAATACAACTACCTCGACCGGTTTGCCCGCCGGGAACGGTAGTTTCTCGATGGTGAGAGTGCCATTTTCGGCAACGACGGCCCTCGTGCGATGGGATTGCATTTTGTCTCACTTTCGGGAGATGCCTCCCTTGCTCATGCTAGCTCCGGCCAATGGAAGCCGTCGTCTCACGCCCTCCTCATTTTGACGCCCTGCGAAAACGCTGTCAATCTTGGAAGCGAGGACCGCGTCACGCCAGCGTGCGATCGTAGTTGAACCGGAAGGGATCGCGATTGCGGCGGCTGTCGAGCCATTCCTCGGCGGGGTCGGCGGCGCCGACCAGGTCCACGACCAGGTGCCGGACGTGGATTCGGTCGTTGCGCACGTCGCGGAGGTCGAAGGGCTCTTCGGGCCGCAGCACCCACAATCCGTTTTCGCGATGGGGGATGACGCGAGTATCCCGGCGGTCGACCATCAGCTTGCCGTCGAAATCGTCCGGAAGAGCGACCCGCGTGATCATCAGCGGGGGACGGCCATAGACGACCAGGGAACACGGCGTCGGACAGCGGTCGGTGGCGTTTTCCAGCTGCCGGCGGTCGGCCTCGACGGACAACGTCACGGACTGCAGGCCGGCGTTGCCCAGGACGCGAGCGGCCAAGGAGTTCAAGACGGGCAGCAGCGGGCCGCCTTCCATGCGGGCGCCCGCTGCCTTGGCCAGCAGCCAGCCGCCCCAGCTGTTCACCTCGACGGTGACGCCCGTCCGCTGGCAGACCCGCAGCAGGTCCCGGATCGCGTCCAAGTCCGCCTCGAAGAACACCGGCGGCAGCGCGGCGATCAGCGGAATCCGCCGGCAGAGCGAGCGCATTTCTTTCACCCGTTCGGCCGTCAGGCCTTCGACGATCAGGCCTTCGACGATCCGGCTGTCGGGCTGGACGGCGGAGACAAAACCACCGACGGCGTCGGCGGCCAGGCGGACGCGGTTCGGCGGCTGGCCGAGCGCCGTGCGGTTGGAGGGATGACGGGCACCGCTGTCGAAGATCGCCCGCACGCCCTCCGGCACCTCCATGCGCCGCAGACGCTGCTGGACCTTCTGCCGGTGCTGAAGCGCCAGGGCGATGCGGTTGGTCAACTCGTTCACCTTCCGCGGCGGCATCAAAAAGTCCGGCTGGTTGGTCGAGCCCCTGGCAAGTTCACAGCCCTGAACCTCCTGGACGCTCAAGAAGTCCAACAGGTTTCCGATCGCCACCGCCTTGTGCGCGCGGTGTACGATCGTCTTGGGCATCGTCCACTGGGTCGTCTCGCCCAGGTACTGGCAGCGGCAGACGATCCCCTGGGGCTCGACGTCGATGTCTAACTCATAGGCCGCCCGGCCCGACTCCGTTGCCGGTTCACGCTCGGAATCCCATTCTTCCATCGCTTCCGCCTCGCGGTCCCCGGAAGCTCCGCGACGTTCTCGGCCCGCCGCGCCGGTCAGATCGTCGCACTCGCCGTCCAAGTACCCCCAGGTCAACTGCCGCCCGGTGTAGGCTCCCAACGCTTCGACTTGAGCCGCCAGGTCCGCGACATCTTCTCGCGCCAGCGCCCGGCGATACAGGCGGACCGCCTGGGCGACCCAGTCGGCCGTCTTCATCCGGCCTTCGATCTTCAGTGCCGCAACTCCCGCCGCGCGCAGGTCATCCAGGCGATGGATCAACGCCAGGTCTTTCATCGACATGGGCGTGCCGGCCGCGCCGCCGTCGACCGACCAAGGCACGCGGCAGGTGCTGGTACACGTCCCCCGATTGCCGCTCCGCCCGCCCGCCCAACTGGACATCATGCAGCGGCCGGAAACGGAGAAGCACAAGGCCCCTTGGACGAAGACCTCGGTCTCGACATCCGGGACGGTCGAAGCTTTCGTAATCTCGCCCAGGGACAATTCCCGCGCCAGCACGACGCGCGTCGCGCCCAGCCGGCCCGCCGCCGCGACGTCGGCGCTGCTGGCCATGCACGTCTGCGTGCTGAAATGAAAATCCAAGCGAGGGAATTCCGGCTTCATCGCCAGCAGCGCCGGATCTCGCACCAAGACCGCATCGACGCCGGAATCCTGGGCCAGTTTCAGCAGCCGGGCGGCCTGGCCCAGTTCGCGCTCCGTCAGATCGATGTTCAGCGTCAGATAGGCCTTCGCGCCGTGCTCGTGCGTCGTTTGCACCGCCTGGGCAAACTCCGATTGGTCGAAGTTGCGGGCCCGTCGCCGCGCGTTCAGCACATTCAGGCCGAAATAGACGGCATCGGCGCCGGCGTCCAAAGCGGCCTGGAGCACCGCAAAGTCTCCAGCGGGGGCGAGCAATTCCAAACGCCGGGGCGACGAATCGCTCGGTGCCGACGTCGGCTTGCGCGTTGTTTCCGAGACGGCATCCAATCCCAAGTTTTCCATCGCTGAACTCCCTTGATTACGGACTTTCGGGCCGCGGCCCCAGCGTCGCATCGTACCCGGAAAGTTGAACGCGGCACAAGGCAGGCACAAGGCAGGCAGCCGCCCGCTTTGCCAGCAGCCCCGCTGCCGGATATGCTAGATGGGGCGTAGCAACGTGATCGAACCAATTGTTGTGCAGCAAACGAAAGGAGCGGAGCCATGATTCGTTTGGCGTTGATGGTGGCCGGCGCGGTCTTGCTTTCATCTTGGACGGACCCGTCGTGCTGTGCCGCAGAACCCGAGAAAACGACGCTCACCGGCTCGAACCTGGAGGCTTGGCAAGCTCCGCACGGCCAATGGCAAGTGGTGGGCGATGTCCGCGCGGGGGGCGAGGGCGGTCGGCTGCTGGTCGGTTCGCCGGGGCAAGGCGCGATCGTCAACGGGCCGACCGGCCGCACGAGCAATCTGCTCTCGACGCGGGAGTACGGAGACATCGAGGCGCACGTCGAGTTCATGGTGCCCCAGGGCTCGAATTCGGGCGTCTATTTCCAGGCCCGCTACGAGATCCAGATTCTGGACAGCTGGGGCGTAGCCCATCCCAAGCACGGCGATTGCGGCGGGATCTACGAGCGTTGGAAGGACAACCGGGGCTACGAAGGCCATCCCCCGCGGGTGAACGCCAGTCGCGAGCCGGGCCAGTGGCAGTCGTTCGACGTGGTCTTCCGCGCTCCGCGATTCGACGCCGCGGGCCGTAAGACCGCCAACGCGAAATTTGTGAAGGTCGTCCACAACGGGATCGTGGTCCACGAGAACGTGGAAGTGACAGGGCCAACCCGCGCCAGCACGTTCGCCGATGAAAAACCTCTCGGCCCGCTGATGCTCCAAGGCGACCACGGGCCTGTCGCGTATCGCAACCTGTGGATCAAGCCCGTGCAATTGGACTAACGACTGAGTACAAGGGGTCAGGCGCTTCAAACTTCAATCTTCGCCGAAAAGAGACCAGCGGCATGGTTCGTCGTTCGCCGGCGAAGATTGAAGCTTGAAGCGCCTGACCCCGACTTGCAAGCCCCAAGGAGAAACCGATGCTTACGGCAGGCGAGGTGCTGAGCACCTATTTCCTCGAAACCCGCTGCCAGCTCATCGAGATCGCAGCCACGCTGGATCGGTTGGATCGCGCGGCGGCCGGCGCGGCGGCCGGCTCGCCGGGCCAGCCGCCGACGGATGTACGGTTGGCCAGGATTTACCAATCCCTGGCCTTGTTGGCCGAGCCCAACACGACGCCCGACCGCGCCGAACGGCTGTTGAACCTGTTTACCCATCTCGATTGAGGGAGGCGCCGAACCATGCAGATCATTCAACCGCACTATCACGGGATCGCGCGCACCGCTCAGGACTACGAGCGGATGGCCATGTCCGGCGTGGTGGCCGTCGCCGAGCCGGCCTTCTGGGCCGGCTTTGACCGCCAGTATCCCGAAACGTTCCTGGACTACTTCCGCCAGATCAGCGAATTCGAGCCGACGCGGGCCGCCCAGTACGGCATCCGGCATTTTTGCTGGGTCGCCGTGAATCCCAAGGAAGCGGAGAACCCGCCGCTGAGCCGCGAAGTGATGCGACACATGCCGGAGTTTTTCCAAAAGCCCACGGTCTTGGGCGTCGGCGAGATCGGTTTCCACAAGACGACCAAGAACGAAGAGGAAATCTTCGAGGCCCAGATCGAACTGGCCCTGCAGCACAATCAGTTGATCCTGATCCACACGCCGCACCTGCACGACAAGGTGCGGGGTACGAAACGCACGCTGGAAGTCCTGGCGCACATGCGGGTCGATCCGCAACGCGTGTGGATCGATCACGTCGAAGAGCACACGATCCGCGCGCCGCTGGACGCCGGCTACTGGGTCGGATTCACGCTGTACCCGATCACCAAGTGTTCGCCAAAACGGGCCGTCGACATGTTGGAGAAATACGGCTGCGAGCGGATCCTCGTCAACTCGTCGGCCGATTGGGGACCGAGCGACCCGTTCACGCTGCAGGAGTGCATCCTGGAGTTCCGCCGCCGCCAGCATACGCTGCAGGAAGCGATCGAGGTGTTCCACAACAACCCCTGCCGCTTCCTCGGCCAGTGCCCCAAGTTCGATATCCAACCGATCCGGGTCGAAGCGGCCTGAGAGGGCCTTGAGCGGTGCGGACGACACGCCCAACTCGGAGCAGTCACCCACTGGGAACGGCCCTGGTGCCCAACGGGATTTGGACGTTCCTTTCGCGCCGTTTACGAAGTCACGATTTCGGTGCCGGGGTCAGGCTTACAGAATTCCATTTTGGCCGATCGTGGCGCCAGCCAGATGGTACGATCCTGCTCGGCCAGAATTGAATTCTGTAAGCCTGACGCCCCTTCCTTTTGCTCGACCCTGCCGTCAGGGACGGCGCCTTTCCGTGTCGGTTTCCCGTTTGGCCCTAGCTGGACAAGCGTCGGTCCGTCCGCTCCAGTCGTTCGCGTTTGCCGTCGTCGGGCACGGTCTGCACTCGCTCGTAGATCAGGAAACTGACAGGGAAATCGTTCTTCTCGTCGGCCGGGTGTTTCGTTTGCTCGATCACCCGCCAGCGGTTTGCGGGAAGTTCCGGAAACACGGTATCGCCTTCGACTTCAGCGTCGACGCGCGTCAGGTAGATCCGCTCGACCTGCGGCAACACTTGCCGGTAGATCTCGCCGCCGCCGATGTAGAACAGTTCCGTGTCGCCGGCAGCCAGACGCTGGGCTTCGTCCAGCGAGGCGGCCACGAGCACGCCCGGCGGACGGTAGTCCGGTTGTCGCGTGACCACGATCGAAGTCCGCCCCGGCAGCGGACGCCCGATCGACTCGAACGTCTTCCGCCCCATGACGATCGTGTGCCCCATCGTCAGCTGTTTGAAACGCCGCAGATCGGCGCTCAAATGCCACGGCAAGCGGCCGCCGCGGCCGATAACCCCGTTCTCCGAGCGGGCGACGATCAGGGATTGACGCATCATCATAGACAACCATTTGGCGTCAGGCGTACAGCATTCAATTTTCGCGGCCCAGCGTCCAGTGACATGGAGAAGCCTGTCCCCGCGAGAGTTGAATGCTGTACGCCTGACCCCAGAATCCGGAGTTACACCGCCACCGGCGCCGCGATCCGCGGGTGCGGGTCGTAATTCTCCAACCGAAAATCCTCGTAACGGAAATCGAACACCGATCGCACTTCGGGGTTCAGTCGCATCGTGGGCAGCGGCCGCGGCTCGCGCTGCAACTGGGTCCGCGCCTGCTCCAAGTGGTTCAGGTACAGGTGGGCGTCGCCAAACGTGTGGATGAACTCGCCGGGCGTCAGACCGGTCACCTGGGCGACCATCAAGGTCAGCAGCGAGTACGACGCGATGTTGAACGGCACGCCCAGAAACACGTCCGCACTCCGCTGGTACAACTGGCAGGACAGGCGGCCTGCGGAGACGTAGAACTGGAACAGCACGTGGCAGGGCGGCAAGCGCATCTGAGCGACGTCGCCCACGTTCCAGGCACTGACGATCAAGCGCCGCGAATCGGGGTCGGCCTCGATCGTCCGCACGACTTCCTGGATCTGGTCGATCGAGCGGCCGTCGGCCGCGGTCCAGGCGCGCCATTGGCGGCCGTAGATCGGTCCCAACTCGCCGTTTTCGTCCGCCCACTCGTCCCAAATCGTGACGCCGCGCTGCTGCAGATAGCGAACGTTCGTGTCGCCCCGCAGGAACCACAGCAGTTCCTGAATGATCGACTTGACGTGCAGCCGTTTGGTCGTCAGAAGCGGAAAACCGCCTGCCAAGTCGAACCGCATCTGGTAGCCGAACACGCTCGACGTCCCCGTCCCGGTCCGGTCGTGCTTCTCGACACCGCGATCCAGAATGTGCTGCAGGAAATCCAAGTAGACTCGCATGGCCGGTCTTTTACACTGCCTGCGGCCGTTCCGCAAGGCGGCACCCGAGCCGGGCTTTTTCCGAAAACAGGGGTTTGCGATGCGTGCAAGCCGGGCGGCCTGTGGTAAAATCGCAGCCCGTTGGGAACCGCCGGTACCCCGACAGCCGCGACGCGGGTGGATGAGATGATGCACCAGCCAAGCTTCGTGCGCTGGCGACTGCGGACACGGTGACGGACGGGGCCAGCCGCCCGGTGCGCATCCGCCGGAGGTTCCCGTCGGCCGGTACGGACAGTGCGTCTCGCGACACCCCTTGCCATGCACGGTCTGCGTGTGGTCTTCATTACGCCTCGCTTCTGGCCGCTGTTCGGCGGTCCCGAAGATGTTGTCGCCACGCTGGCGGTCGGTTTGCAGCGTCGCGGAGCCGAGCCGACGGTCCTCACCGCCGGCTGGGATCCGCACTGGTCGCCGCAGATGGTCTATCGTCAGATCCCGGTAGTCCGCCTGGCGCATCCGGGCGCTGGAGGTTGGGGAACCGTGCGGTATTTGATCGCCTTGGCCCGCTGGCTGCGCCGGCATCGCGACGAGATCGACCTGCTGTACGTGGCCGGACTGGGTCCCGAGTCGCTGCTGGCCAGGCGGGTGTTGGGCGTGCGTCCCATTCCGATCGTCGTCCGGCCGGATCAGCCCGACGGCCGTGAAGGGCGGTCGCCTTGCCGCTGGCTGGTGCGCCGCCGCTGCCAGGCCGCGGCCGCAGCGGTTGTGCCCGATCCGGCCGCGGCGCGCGCTGCCTCCGCCGCAGGCTTGCCGGACGAATGCATTTATCGGATCGCGGACGGCGTCCGGGAGTCCGTGAGCGAACGCGCGAGCGACCGCCTTGCGGCGCGCCGAGCGCTGGCCGAGGTCAATTCGATGTTCAGCGTCGCGGACGACGCGCCGGTCGCGGTTTGCGTGGGAAGGCTGAGAAAAGGCCGGAGATTGCCCCGATTGCTGGAAGCCTGGAGGCCGGTGGCCAAACGCTGGCCGGGCGCACGGTTATGGCTGATCGGCGACGGTCCGTTCCGCGATCCGCTGGACGCTTACCTGGGCGACCTCGACCTGCGTCTGTCGGTCTTGCTGCCCGGCTCGTTCGACAACATCAGCGACGCACTGGCCGCCGCCAACCTGCTGGTCGAACCGAGCGCAGACCCGGTCTCGCCGCAGCCGCTTCGGGAAGCCATCGCCCTGGGGCTGCCTGTGGTGGGCTGCCATCTGGAGACGCTGCAACAGACACCGGCCTGGGAGGCGGGGACCGCTCGATTCGCAGGGCCGGACGAGACGGCGGCGCTGAGCCGAGCCATGCTGGATCTGCTGGCCCAGCCGCCCGCTGCCGACGCGCTGGCAGCGGCCCGCGGTCGAGTGCTCGCCGAATACGGATCGAGCCGGATGATCGACGAGCATCTGCACTTGTTCGACCGCCTGGTGCAGCGCTGTCACAGTCAACGGCCCGCGTAATCGCCGGCCGTCTGGTGCGGTTGCCCACCGCCACCGCTGAAGCCCGGCGGTCCGGGAGACGCCGGGTACCGTCGGCTGCGGCGGCGAGCCCGTCCTGTCAGGATCAAGGCGGACCCGACAGACGCCCACCACCTGGTGCTTTGTCAGGTATCGCTGAATGGCCAAGGCGGACTTCGTTCCGCCCCCCAGGCAGGCTGAAGTCCGCCCCACGATGCCTCAACTCATGGTAGACAGAGCACTAGTTGCTCAGTTGTGCCAGGGCCAGAATGGCCCGCTTGGCGGCGTCCACGCCGCCGAGCTTCTCCGTCAGTTTCTTGGCTTCCAGCAAGGCCGCCAACGAAATCTGGTCCCCGGCTGCCGGCTGCTGTGCCGCGACGGACTTCGGCGCCGCCGCCGGTGGCTTTTTGCGATTCTTCGTGATGCCCATCTGGAACTTGATGTTGCTGACGTAATTGGTCGTCATCTCCATGCCCTGGTCCTTCAACGCCGCAGCAATCTCGGTGGGGCCTGCCTGGGGATTGGCCTTCAGGTAGTTCCTTACCGCCTGCGCTTTGGTGAGCGTGCCGGCCTCCGCCGCCGGCTCGGCCCTCTTGGCTTCCTTCTTCGCCGTCGGCTGCTTCGCCGGCTCGCTTGTCGCCGGCCAGTCGCTTTTCTTCAGCGACCACTTGATCGTATGGACCGATTCCGGCGAGATATCGATCCCTTGCCGCTTGACCCCGGCGACCACTTCCCCGGTCGTCGCGTCCGGATGGTCGGTCAAAAAGTCCGTCACCGCTTGTTTCTTGCTGATCTTGGTTTTCTCTGCTTTCGCCATGCCACTCCTCTCACTCATTTCTCTTGAGATAGGAACTAACCGTGTACAGTCTATCTATCTTCCCACATTTAGACAACCGGCCACCGTAGGCCACTCGCTCCGCGAGCGGTTTTCCGTTCGCGGAGCGAACGGCCTGCGATTGCGACCCGTGATAAACCAACGTGTCTAAATCGTCTCGGGCAGCTGATAGGGAGCGCGTCGAGGGCGATCCAAGAGAGCGTTCGCTTCCGGATCGTCGGGGAACTCCTCCTTGACCGGATCCCAACGGAGGCGGCGGCCCACCCAGCGGGCGATGTTGCCCAAGTGACAGACGGTGATCGAACGATGGCCGATCTCGACATCCGCCACGGGCTTGGCGCGGGTCTTCATGCATTCGATCCAGTTGCCCACATGGCTCTGGTCTCCGCCCTTGGCCTGTCGGTTGATCTCCTCGGCAATGTCCGCCGGGTTGGTGTTCACCCGGCCGCGAGTAAGATCCATCTTGCCATGTTCGCCGAAAAAGATCCCGCCGCCTCCGCTGCCGTTGTCCAACTTGACCACCACACCGTTGGCATAACGGTAGAAGATCATCGGCACCTGGCAGATTTTGTCGCCACGGGCTCTTGACTCGGGCGCGGTGTATGTCGGCGGATTGAACTTGGCGCCCTCGGTCCAAACTTCCACCGGCCCGCTCTCGTCCATGCCCAAGGCCCACTGAATCTGGTCGATGCCGTGAGCGCCCCAGCCCGTCATCTCGCCGCCGGAGTAGGGACGGAACGAGAGCCAACCCGGATTGGCGCGGGGTGCAAACAGGTCCTTGTTGTACGGCACCAGCGGCGCCGGGCCGCACCACATGTCCCAGTCCAAGCCCTCGGGCACAGGCTCGGCCGGCAACGCGCATTCCCACGGACTGGGATAGTTCGCTCCGACCACCTCTTTGATCTTCCCCAGCTTGCCCGTGCGCACGTACTCGCAGGAGATGCGGTTCACGGCTTGAGACCGCTGCTGGCTGCCAACCTGGAACACGCGGTTGTACTTGCGGGCCGCCTGGACCATCAGCCGGCCTTCGCGGACAGTCAGGCTCAAGGCCTTCTCCGCATAGACGTCCTTGCCGGCCTGGCAGGCGTGGATCGTCACCAGCGCCCGCCAGTGATCGGGCGTCGCGGTCACGATCGCGTCCACGTCTTTCCGTTCTAGCAGCCTGCGGTAATCCTGATACGCTTCGCCCCCGCCCAGCTTCTTGCACAATTCCTGAGCGCGTGACAGGAACACGTCCGCGATGCCGATGAAACGGCAGTCCTTGGAACCGACGGCGCCGCGCAGCACGCCGCTGCCCTGACGACCGATCCCGACGCCTCCGATGCCGATGCGGTCGTTAGCGCCGGGATGGCCCTGGAACGCGAGGACGCCGGAAGGGATGAGGTACGGAGCCGCAAGGCCCGCGGCGGCCAAGGCGGTGCTGCGGCGGAGGAACTGTCGGCGGGAGAGGGTAGTTGCGGGAGACATGGTTCGATCCTTTCTCAGTGAACTTAGGGGTCAGGCTTAGGGCGCGAGTAGAAATCCCCTTCGGCTCAAGTTAAAGAACATCGCGTGGAATCAGGTCTCCGGCGGACCGGTGCCGCTTGGAGAACGGAGTATTATCCTAGCCCTTGTCAACGTCGCACGCTATCGGGTAGCTTGTTCTCTGTGCGACAGGGAATTCCCGGCAAATCCTGGTGAAAAGGGTGCGGTGTATGGCCAGCTCGGCGGAACGGCGGTTTGCGATCGGCGTGGATTACGGGACCAACAGCGTGCGGGCGCTGGTCGTCGACGCGGCGGACGGTTCGGAAATCGGGACGCACGTCTACAACTATCCCAGCGGGGAGGCGGGAATCCTGCTCGACCCCAAAGACCCCAATCTGGCTCGCCAGAATCCGGCCGACTACATCGAGGGCTTCTACGTTTCGGTCAAGCGGGCCGTGAACGCAGCCAAGAAGGAGCCTGGGTTCAGCCCCGACAAGGTGCTCGGCATCGGCGTCGACACGACGGGCTCGACGCCGATTCCCGTCGATCAGGCGGGCATGCCGATTGCCCTGCAGCCCGAGTTCCAGAAGGACTTGGCGGCCCAAGCCTGGCTGTGGAAGGATCACACGGGACACGCCGAAGCGGCGGAGATCACGGCCCAAGCCGCCGGTCACGGAGATCATTACCTGAGCAAATGCGGCGGGACCTATTCCAGCGAGTGGTTCTGGTCGAAGATCCTGCATTGCAAGCGATCGGCTCCGAAGGTCTTCGCGGCAGCTTATGCTTGGGTCGAACTGGCCGATTTCATCCCCGCGTTCCTCACGGGCGACACCAACCCGCATACCTTGCGGCGGGGCATCTGTGCGGCCGGCCACAAAGCGATGTACAACGACCTCTGGGGCGGCTTGCCCAGCGAATCGTTCCTGGCGTCGCTGGACCCGGACCTGGTGAAAGTCCGCCAGCGGTACGCGGATCGGGCGGTGCCCGCGGATCAGAAGGCGGGCAAGGTGACAGCCGACGCGGCCAAGAAGGTCGGCCTGCCGGCGGGCATCCCCGTGGCCGTGGGCGCGTTCGACGCTCACCTGGGCGCGGTCGGCGCGGGGATCAAGCCCGGCACGCTGGTGAAGATCATCGGCACCAGCAGCTGCGACATGCTGGTCGCGCCGCTGGACAAGCCGCTGCCCGACGTGCCCGGCCTGTGCGGCATCGTGCCCGGTTCGATCGTGCCGGGCATGTACGGCTTGGAAGCCGGCCAATCGGCGGTGGGCGATATCTTCAACTGGTTCGTCAGCCATCTGACGCCGGACAAGTACACCAGCAAGGGCGATCCGCACGCCAATCTGACGCGGGAAGCCCAGCAACTGCAACCGGGCGAAAGCGGCCTGCTGGCACTGGACTGGAACAACGGCAATCGCACGGTTTTGGTCGACCCGCTGCTGAACGGCTTGCTGGTCGGGCAGACCCTGCATACCTCGGCGGCGGAAATCTACCGCGCGCTGGTCGAGGCCACGGCGTTCGGCGCGTTGACCATCATCAACCGCTTTGAAGAATACGGCATGAAGGTCAAGGACGTGGTCAATTGCGGCGGCATCGCCGAAAAGAACCCGTTCGTGATGCAGATCTATGCCGACGTCTGCAACCGGCCGATGAAGATCAGCCGCTCGCCGCAGACCTGTGCCTTGGGCGCCGCCATCTTCGGCGCGGTCGTGGGCGGGGCCTATAAGAAAGTGGAGCAAGCCCAACGCAAGATGACTGGAGTCAAAGACACCGTGTACCAGCCGATCAAGAAGCACGCGCAGGTCTACGCCGAACTGTACCCGCTGTACCGGCGACTGCACGACGCCTTCGGCACGACCGGCAAACGGGAGTCGCTGGAGAGCGTGATGAAGGACCTGATCGCGATCCGCAACCGGGTGCGGAGAGGTTGATTAGCTTCGCTTGCGTTTGTAGTGCCGCCTTGAGGCGGTAGAAACCGGCTGAAGCCGGCACTACGAACATCCAGAGACAGGATTTCATGCTTAAAGACCTCAAAGATAAAGTCTGTCAGGCCAACGTCGATCTGGTCCGCTGCGGATTGGTCACGCTCACGTGGGGCAACGTCAGCGGCATCAACGCCGACCGCGACCGCGTGGTGATCAAGCCCAGCGGCGTGCCGTACGAGCGGCTTCGGTCGGCCGACATGGTGGTCGTCGACCTGGAAGGCTGCGTCTTGGAGGGCGATTTGCGCGCATCCTCCGACACGCCCACGCACGTGTTGCTGTACCGGCATTTCCAGAGCATCGGCGGGATCACGCACACGCACAGCCGTCATGCCACGATGTTCGCCCAGGCGCGCCGCGAGATCCCGTGCCTGGGCACAACGCACGCGGACCACTTCTTCGGCGCAGTGCCCGTCACCCGGCCGCTGACCGCCGCCGAAGTCGAGGCGGATTACGAAGTCCACACGGGCGCAGTCATCGTCGAGCGGTTCGCCGATCTGGACCCGCGGGCGATGCCGGCCGTCCTTGTTGCCAGCCACGGTCCCTTTGCCTGGGGCAAGGACGCGGCGGACTCGCTGAAGAACGCCGTGGCCCTGGAAGCCGTCGCCGAAATGGCCATCGGCACTTGGCTGCTCAACGCCCAGTCCCCGCAGTTGGAGGCTTACGTGCTGGACAAGCATTACCGGCGCAAACACGGACCCAACGCGTACTACGGACAAAAGGAAAGTTTGGGGTCAGGTCTTGACATTTAACTTTTTGGACAGTTTCCGACCGTCCTGAGACAATCTAGAAGTTCTGTCAGGCGCAGGTCGCAAACGCGATCCTGGGCACGTCGAATCGCCACCCGTGCTACCGCCTTGGAAATCGCCGCCGCGCTCACTCCGCCGAAGTGCGCGCGGATCGAGCCCACCGCCGTATCGGTCTCCTGACGCGCCAAGTAGATCGCTGCGGAGTGCGCCTCGTTCCCGTGACACCGACTCACTCGTAACTCCGCCGGTTCCACCCCGAACGCCTCGCTCACCGTCTCGACCACGTGCTCCAAGGTCGGACGCCACGCCCGTTTTCGCTGCAACGGCACGCCTGTCCGAACCGGCTCCGCCGACAGACGCCGCCGCCACTTGTCGATCCACTCGTCGCTACCGAGGAACATTCCGGCACGGCTAACAAAGTAAGCTGTGCCACGCGCAGGGCCACGCCCGCCGTCACGAGCAAGCAGGCCGGGTGTGGCACGGCTTAGTTTGTTAGCCGTGTGCCTGCGCTGCCGACCCGCGTTGATCTCCGGGGAGAAGTTGTTTTCGGATTTGGTGCGCCAGCTGGCGACGATACGGCGGCCCGTCGGGGCTCGGACGCACCTCGTGAGCGTGGCGGGGCGGAAAGGCCTTCCTAGGCAGGATTCGTCGTCCAGGCGACTTCAAAGCCCGCCTCTTCCAGCCAGGCGGCGACTTCGGCTGGCGAACGGTGGTCGGACACTGGAAACTGCGCGCCCTCAGCGGCGTTAGGCGAACCGTCGGCGGCGTAACCGCCGGGTGCAGTCGAACTGCCCGCGCTCATTTCCGTGATGCAGATCTTTGCCAGCGTGTGGCGGAATTCGGCCTGCTCGCGCGTGGAAAGGACCAGCCCTGCCCGAGGAAAAGCAATCCGCAAAACGCAGAAGAACCGGATCAGATCTCGGTCGGAGACGAAGTAAGGAATCTCGAACCCCGCAGGGGCTTCATGGATCCGCGGCAGGCTGAAGGCCAGAGTTCGATCGGGAAACCGATCGGCCAGGTAGGCCGCGTGCCGCATCATGGCCAGCAGGTCGGCTCGCGGATCGGCCAATCCCAGCAAGATTCCCAACCCCAACCGCGGCATGCCCGCCTCGGCGGCTCGATCGTGCGTTTCCAGCCGCCAGTGATACGCCGACTTCGGCCCGCGGACGTGGTACTTGGCATAGAGCCGTTCGTCGTAAGTCTCCTGGTACAGGTTCACTCCCCGGGCGCCGGCCGCCACGAGTTCGGCGTACGTCTCCGTCGTCTGCGGCGCGCTCTCGATATTCGGCTCGAAGCCGTCGGCGGCCAGCGACCGGGTGATCTCGCGGTAGTAGGCTGGCGTTGTCAAGCTGGGAAACTCGCCGCCGACCACCAGGATGCGGCGAAAGCCCCGCCCGCGGAGAATCCGTGCCTGGTCCAGGCTTTCCGCCACGCTCAGATGCCGGCGCACGATGCCGAGCGGATAGCGGAATCCGCAGTACAGGCAGTAGTTGACACAGTCGCTGGAAACGTACAGCGGCGCGTACAGCAGGATGCGATGGCGGGCGGCACGCTGGATGCGCGGCGCTGGAATGCCGGGGAAATGCTGTTGCGTCAACTGCCGCGCCGTTTCCGTCAATCGGTCCAGCGGAAACGCAGTATCCAGCGCAGCACAGGCCTCCCGGATCGAGTCCGTATCCACCGCCGGATCGCGGACCGCGTGCCGCGTGCGGCGCGACTTCAGGGGGGCGCGGCCTGCGAGTTGTCGCGCAGCTCCGTCCAATGCGTCGACGAAGGCCTCGTCCTGCGGCGTCAGTCGCCCCGCGTGTTCCTTCAGGTGCTGATACCGCCAACGCTCGACTTTTCGGGCAAGGCTGGAGCGCACGACCGACGATCCGTCTCCCGCGTCGTCCCAGGCTTGTCCGACGTGCGCCAACAGGTTCAAATGGTGCGGTGCATGGTCGTCGGTCGCTTGGATCCAGCCCGCAAAGGATTCGAGTTTCGGCGGCGTCCGGCTGCTCATCGCGTACTTCCCATTCTGGTCCCACCTTACCGCACCCTATCGCCGCGGGGAAGCCCTGGGGAAGCTGTATTTAACGGGAAACCGCGACGGAAAGTCGCCGTCGACGATGGCACGCTCTCGCGAAATGGGGTCAGGCTTACAGAATTCAGTTTTGGCCGAGCAGGGTCGTACCATTGGGCTGGCACCAAGCTCGGCCAAAACTGAATTCTGTAAGCCTGACCCCGGCAGAAACTCCGTTTGGCGCCAGTGCGAGGTACCGAAAGATCACCGCCAGCGGCGTCAGACGCGCGAGACGTATCCGCAGGACCGCGGGCCCGCACGGGCCATCTCTGGCTGGATCATGAGGCCGTCCTATATTTGGCACCGGACGTGTTCGAGGGACGTTGTGAATCAAGACGTCGAGCGTTGCAGGCGTCGTTGTCCGAGACGGCTCGGACCGCGGCGCGAGCGGCGTGGTTGCTGGAGTTCGCACCGACGGCGGACCGGGGAAGGACCAGTGGAGACAAATGTGAGCATCTTTTGCCGGTCGAATCAGCATCGCGAGGCGGCCAGATTGGCTCGCGAACCGAAGACGGTCACGGCCATGCTGCGGATCTATTGCCGCGCTCATCACGGGGGCGGCAAGGAGTTGTGCGCGGCGCGCGCGGAATTGCACGCATATTGATGAGCCGCCTGGACCGTTGTCCGTTCGGGGAAGAGAAGCCAACCTGTGCGGCCTGCCCCATCCACTGCTACAAGGCCGATCGTCGGCAGCGGATTCGTAAAGTGATGCGTTACGCCGGTCCGCGAATGCTGTGGCACCATCCGTGGTCCGCGCTCTTGCACCTGTGGGACGCCCGTCGGGCGGCGGCGCAACCCGGTCGGAAGAAAACTACCGCCCCCGTATCCGCCAAGGATTCGAGCGAACAGCCGTAACCCTCCGCCGTGACTCCTGGCCCGCGGGCCGTGGACAGGTCTTCCGGGTCCGCGGGGCAAATTCTGGGATGGATTTGGGCTGAAGCCGCATTTTGCCCGATGGATCGGGCCTCTGTGAATAAAGTTGAAAAGTCTGACTCGCATTTCATGAGAATTCGCGACGCGTGGGAGCCAAGGCTGTTGGGTGCTGGGGTCACCCCCGTGAAGCTAGCAGAGCCAGCTTCTTGTCTTTGATGAGGAAATGCCTAAGTAATTCATCATCGTGAGTCTTGGTCTGTCTCAAAGGAGGTGGCGCATGATGATACTTGGCAAGGCGTTCGA
>Ga0209723_1001189_pt1 | contig 42532 bp, 30 predicted proteins | sample BiotimSIPDNA_2_FD_185750 | JGI IMG/M metagenome (GOLD analysis project Ga0209723, IMG submission 185750) | Anaerobic biogas reactor microbial communites from Washington, USA - Biogas_R2 time_0 SIP DNA (SPAdes) (version 2) | ecosystem: Engineered > Bioreactor > Anaerobic > Unclassified | place... | reverse complement strand
GCGGTGCCCCGGGCTATAGAATTATGCACCTTCGGTGCGCAGGACCGGAACATATTCCCGATTATAATCCCATATATTCACTGGCCTTACTTATTTAATTCCGGAAAGGCTACAATAAATTTTAATCTACCACCAGTTCGCCAGTGTGGCCGCAAAGGCGTTTGCAAATGTGATAGCCTTACCTGCCTTACAAACGGTGGACAACAAGGGGTGATAGCGCAAGACCGGCGTCTTCGACGGGCTGGAGCGAAAGAGGGGGCACCCTCTTCCAAAAACTCTTTATCCTTGTTTATTACTTGTATTGGGGAAGCCCCCATCCAAAAACTCTATATCTTATTTATAAACTTCAAAGTTAGTTTAGTGCTTATGTCCTCAAGCTCTCACCGCCCATCTGAGCTTCGCACACGAAGACCTTGGATTTGCCCGCCGCTCTTCTGCGGATGGACGGCCCGGCTCTGATGCGATTGATTTATAGATACCGCTTCGAAAAGCTGACTGAAATGACTTTTTTACAAGCCGGTCTTCGCCGGAATGGAATGTCAGTATGGCAACCCGCCCGCCTGGTTTCAGACAATCGGGAAGTAGTTTCAAAAACGATTTCAATGCTCCGAATTCATCGTTGACAGCTATACGAAGCGCTTGAAAAGTACGCTGGAGAGACTTCTTTATCTCTGTATCGGATAGATGAGGTTTTATTCCGGCGAGTTCTTTACGTATGATATTTGAGAGATCCGTAGTTGTTTCAATATTTTGCGCGTTCTTGTTTATTGCATGGGCGATCTTTTCTGCACAGGGCTCATCAGAATTTTCTATCAGAAGTTTCTCCAATGACTTCTCGTCAAGAGACCTGATCAGTTTTGATGCCGGCTGACCGTGCTGCGGATTCAGGCGCAGATCTAAGGGTCCGTGCGTTTTATAGGAGAAACCCCGGGATGGAGTATCTAACTGCATAGAGGAAACACCAAGGTCCGCAAGAATGAAATCAAATAATTCGCCTGTTTGAATTGTGATTCGGGCAATACCAGCAAAATTCATTCTATTTATCTGGAGCACCTGATCATCATAGCCAAGATCACGCAGCCTTTTTTCGGTCCGTGGCAACTCCACAGGATCGACATCTATGGCAACAAGGTGGCCCCCCGGAACAATTCTCTTTAGAATCTCGAGGGTATGTCCGCCATACCCCAGCGTTGCGTCAAGGCCTCTGTGCCCGGGCCGGGGGTCAAGTATTTCGAGAATCTCCTTTACACAGATCGGGATGTGCATGCCGGCAGGGGTCTGTCCGCGCGCGATCACCTTCTGCACATCTTCACTGTACCGCTCAGGATTCAATTCCTTGTATTTCTCTTCATGACGGCGGGGATGGGTTCCGCTATAGCGGACTCTGCGTTTATGCTGTTTGTCTGGCTCTGTCATCATCGGTCCGTGGGAATCTGGATGCGTCTCGTTTCTCTGGCCCATAGGGGCACATAGTATTGAAAAAGACCCGTTCACTTATGCATCTTGTTTTTTCTTCTGCTTTCAATAAACGCGAGAGTCGTTTCCGCAGTGCTTGTAACCACCAGTTCTTCCGGAAAATCTGCTTTTGCAAGAAGCGGCCTCACCGACTCATCTGTTCCAAGCTCCAGAATCGCATGAGTGTCACTGCACACCGCCATCCTGCACGACTGGTCCCGACAGGCCTCAATCAGGTTCATCGTATTTTCCACAGAACTTCGGTTGTAAAGTATCTTGGAATTATTCAGCTCCAGTGCTACTCCTTTTTCCTTTGCTTTACGGGCGAGGATGTTGTAATCAACGGGGTAGTGAGGATCGTTTGGATGAGAGATTATGTCTATGGAAGGATTATTGTCTATGGCAGAAACTACCATTTGGGTGCATTCTTTCTCGGAGAGACCTTTCGGGATGTTGGGATGAATTCCCGCAAGCACAATATCAAGCCACTGCCTGTAGGCCTCCGGCAAATCAATTGACCCCTCTTTAAGAATATTACACTCTATCCCTTTGAGCACTTTTACTTCAGGATAAGGCGACTGGAAACGCTCAAAAAAAGGGCTGTTGAGCCGTCCGCCGATTGTAAGGCCGTGATCTGTAATGGCCAGCCCCTTCATCCCAAGTACCCTGGCTCTCTCTACAAGCTCCAGAACCGTGTGAATACCGCATAAACTGAAAAGCGTGTGTACGTGTAAGTCAATTTGCAGCATAAGAATCAGAAGTCCAATTCAACGATTAGAAGGTATTTTAATTTGACACTTGTTTAATTAATTTCGTTTCAAATTTGCGACCAGTTCTTCCCGAATGATTTTATCCGGTTTGATTCAATTTGATTTATCAAATATACTTTTATGTCGGTGGATCGACACGGGATAAAAAGCTGAATGATAACCGGAGCCCCGACTGTCAAGGAGGGGGCCTATGAAACAATACGAATTTCGTAAACCAGGCTTTCTGCCACACATACCGCCACGTTCCGTCATTCCTGCGAATGCAGGAAACCAGACTGGGAATTTTTGGAAGAGGGCGTCCCAAATACAAGTATAAGCAAGAATTTAAGATAAAGAGTTTCTGGAAGAGGGCGTTCCCTCTTGCGCTCCAGCCTGTCGAAGACGCCAGTCTTGCGCTATCACCCCGTGTTGTCCACCTTTTATACAGGCAGGTAATTACATCACATTTGCATACGTCTTTGCGGCTGCACTGATGAACTGTAGGTAGATTAAAACGGGTTGTAGCCTGGAAGAATTCAAGCATGTAGGGGAAAGTTGCAAGTCGCAAGTCGCAAGTTGCAAGTCAGGAGTTCCAAAGGGCGCTTTTTTTGGTTGTAAGAAAGTAAAAAAGCCGCGGCACGTCACACTTTTTTTCCAGGGAAAAACTAATGAGAAAATAAATGTTACCCGTTCAAATGCCCGATTGCAAAGTCCCTCTCAGTAGGAGAGGGATGCCGACAGGCGGGGTGAGGCTAGTAAAACCAACAAACGGCAATATCATTATATTAAGCGTCTTTATCTTAAAAACTACAATAAATTTTAATCACCAGGGCGTCGCCCTTCGCTGAAACAGGTCAGCCTTTCAGGCTGGTCAGGAATCTTTTCCATTTATGGCATCCAGTTCGCCAGTGCGGCCGTAAGGACGTTTTCAAATGTGATATACATACCTGCCTTCACAACTGGTGGACAACACAGGGGGATAGCGTAAGACCGGCGTCTCCGACGGGCTGGAGCACAAGGGGCAACGCCCCCTTCCAAAAAAAACTCCTGATTCTAAAGTTGTTACGCCCCTACAGGGCTATGTATGATCCGTCCCATTTACCCGGGGCGGTGCCCCGGGCTATAGAATTATGCACCTTCGGTGCGCAGGACCAGAACATATTCCCGATTATAATCCCATATATTCACTGGCCTTACTTATTTAATTCCGGAAAGGCTACAATAAATTTTAATCTACCACCAGTTCGCCAGTGCGGCCGCAAGGGCGGTTGCAAATGTGATAGCCTTACCTGCCTTACAAACGGTGGACAACACAGGGGGATAGCGTAAGACCGGCGTCTCCGACGGGCTGGAGCGAAAGAGGGGGCACCCTCTTCCAAAAACTCTTTATCCTTGTTTATTACTTGTATGGGGGACACCCCCTTCCAAAAAATCTATATTCATATTCTTATATTTTAACATGAAACCGGTCTTGTCTGCCTCGCCATTTCACCACAAACAGATTTACTTTTAGGGTATTTTCAGATATTTCTTCTCTACCTTACTGATGAATCTTTTTGCCGCTCCCACCGGAGACCTATCCGCATTGAATTCCAGCAGATCATCGATATCTTCAGCATATGACAAAACAGACCTGTTGTCTTTTATTCTGAAGACATTGTAATAGTATTCGATATTCTCATCTGACAGCTCACTCTCAAAAGCCCTGCCGTGCAGAGGAAACAAATAAGAGCTTACTGTGCTCGATATGATCTGGTCATTGTCATAGAAAATATAGGTTACAACAAGGTAATCGATTTTCTGTGACTCGCATAGATCCCAGACAGAATAAGGCAGGCTGTCCAGATTCTCATTATCATCTTTCTGGTATGCCCGAAGATAACTGTTTATACGGCTGTTTATCTGTGGATCGCAGTTTTTCCAGTTCAGACGGTTTCTGGTTATCATTGAATCAAACTGGCTTTTTAATTGAGCAGAGAAGACATCCGCGCTGTCATTGTGGTTGCTAATCTTCAGAAAGAGCCTGCAAGTGTTATAGTGCACACAATTTTCAGAGTAGCCCCGGGTAACAGTCAGTAGAATTGACAACAAGAGAATTGAGATCTGTTTTTTCATCATTCCCCGATAACCTGGTGAAATTTACTACAGCAAAAGCGTTGTCAAAATAATGTTTTCCAGAAGAATAAGCAGAGATGAGGCGACGACTGTGTTTCTGGTTGCCTTCCCGATACCAAGAGCGCCGCCTGAGGCATAATATCCGTAATAGCATCCGACAATCGCATTAGTGACAGAAAAAGAGGTCACCTTTACAATTCCCATTACTGCGATTGTTAATTGAAAAGAGTTTTTCATCCCGGAATAGAAATCTGCGGCGCTTACTCCGCATGTCAGCTCAGCAAAGACCTGCGATGAGAGAATCGCGATAAGAGAACTTGTGGCAAAAAAAACCGGACCCATCAGAAGGCAGGCGACAACCCTCGAATTGATAAGGTAACGCATGGGGTTGAGCGAAAGACAGGTGAGGGCATCGATCTGTTCCGCGATACGCATGAAGGAGATCTCAGAGGCGATCTTCGCTCCTATTTTTCCGGCCAGAATAAGCCCTACCAGTGTCGGCCCGAGCTCCATGAATACAAGCCTGCTCACCATCATGCCCATGATAAAGGGTTCAACATTGAGCCTGGCGGTCAGGTTTGTGTAGGTCATGATTGTAATAAATCCCACAAAAACGCTGGACATGGCGACAAATGAGAGCGACTTGACCCCCGTAACATACATCTGTTCCACAATCATGCCTCTGTGCCATTTTTCCCTGGAGAGCCTTATGAAAAACAGCGCAAGGGAACCGATATTTTCCACTGAGGTCCTGAAAACACTTCCGGTCCACTCTGCAACTTTATCCGCTTTATTTTTCAGTGCTTTCATATTTTTTCCCGGGCCGGAATGCTTTTACGATTCTCTTTTTCTCACTTCAGCAGATAAGCTATAAGGAAGTCGAATGCAAGGATCAAAATGGCAGATACCACTACCGCGGTAGTAGTTGACCTGCCTACCCCCGCCGCACCGCCATCAGTGTTAAAACCGCAATAAACTCCTGTAAAACAGATTATCGCCCCAAAAACCGACGATTTGAATATACCAACCAGAAGGTCTGCCGGATGAAAGAAAAGCCGCAGACCCTGAAGATAACTGTGTAGGGTTATGTCGATGGCAAGCACTGCGGTTATTATCGATGCTAAAAAAGCGACCAGCTCACCGAAAACCACCAGAATCGGAAGCATGATCACACAGGCAACAAGCTTTGGAACCGCAAGGTATCTCAAAGGGTTAAGACTCAGACACGACAGGGCATCGATCTGTTCGCCTGTTTTCATTGTCCCTATCTCAGCGGCATACGATGTAGAGACGCGGCTTGAAACCACAAATGCGACAATTACCGGGCAGAGCTCCGTAGTCAGAGCCTTACACACCGCCATGCCCAGATATCGCAGAGGCACAATCCCGCTGAACTGAAACTCTGTCTGAAGCACTGTCTCCCCACCGATAAAAGCAGACGCAGCCATCACAAGAGGCAGGGAATCTAATCCGCTTGTCTTCATCTCATTCACGATAGCAGCCTTCATCTTGAGACTGTACTTTAACTGACCGAGCGTATTAACAATCAGATAACCCATCCGAGCCGTATGACGCATAAAAGAGGCAATATAACTGGAGATTATAAGAAAGTGCGACGCCAGTAGATTTATCAGTGAAGATTTTCCGCTGTCCATCAGGATATACGTTTTTACCCTTACAAAAATGCGCCTGCTGTTTACTCACTGCGGGGCATATAAATTGAACCCTGGTCCTACTGTTCAAATTATATTCTTCTTCAATAAGAGTCAATTCCCACGGGATTTCCCTGCTCGACGATTCATTCTTTATTTTTATTCTATTCAATACCTTAGAGGTGGTTTTAGTATGAATCAGGTAATTTTTTATTCGTAATTCATGCTTTTATTTTCGAAAAAAAACCTTGGTGAAAAGTAATTAATAAAACAAAATTCTTCTGGAAAAAAAGCGTCCTCATTACAAGTAATAAGCAAGAATAAGGAGTTTCTTAAAAAGGATGCCGTCGTAAAAAAAATAATATCAAAACAAAGATCTTTTAGAAGAGGCGTCCCCTCTTGAGCTACAGCCCGTCGAAGACGCCAGTCTTGCGCTATCACCCCGAGTTGCCCACCGCTTGCGAAAGCAGGTAACCTCATCACATTTTTAATCACCCTTGCGGCCGCACTGACGAACTATAGGTAGATTAAAACGTATTGTAGCCTGGAAGAATTCAAGCATGCACTGAGGAGCCAGGAGTCACATTCCAGCAGAGACGTCCGGCAGCGTTTAGCACTGGGTTCATCCCCGTGCGTACGGGGAACATTTAACTGTCAATATGCCTGAGTTGAGAGATGTCGGTTCATCCCCGTGCGTACGGGGAACATTTTCAATAAATGATTCATCAGAATACATTTTTCGGTTCATCCCCGTGCGTACGGGGAACATACACCAGATCCCGCTTGCGTTAATCCAAATTTCGGTTCATCCCCGTGCGTACGGGGAACATCACGGCATCATAGGAAACAACACCGGAGTAAACGGTTCATCCCCGTGCGTACGGGGAACATATAAATTGGGGTTGACTAAAAGAGACGTACGTCGGTTCATCCCCGTGCGTACGGGGAACATTGAGTGTAATACGGGTAAATCTCCGCTGCAAACGGTTCATCCCCGTGCGTACGGGGAACATCAAAGTGTGATATGCGACCGTATCCAATATTTCGGTTCATCCCCGTGCGTACGGGGAACATCATTACCGCGTAAGATTCAACTACTCCAGACTCGGTTCATCCCCGTGCGTACGGGGAACATTCTGTCGGGGTGTATTTGCGCTGTTTCCCTTTCGGTTCATCCCCGTGCGTACGGGGAACATAATTGATCATCTAAACCAATTTCTATCGATACCGGTTCATCCCCGTGCGTACGGGGAACATACACTCTTCAGATACGAATTGTAGATCCTATGCGGTTCATCCCCGTGCGTACGGGGAACATTAAAGAAGAGATGCGCGAAATCGCAGCGAGGGCGGTTCATCCCCGTGCGTACGAGGAACATGTCCTTATGTGAAAGGATTCCGTTCCAAAGACCGGTTCATCCCCGTGCGTACGGGGAACATAACAGCCTTCAGCCCCTTAATGCTGAGTTCAGCGGTTCATCCCCGTGCGTACGGGGAACATGATATTGATTGAACGAAATGGATCTGCACATCGGGTTCATCCCCGTGCGTACGGGGAACATTTTCATCCCCCCCTTCATAATAACCCTGTAAACGGTTCATCCCCGTGCGTACGGGGAACATAAGAGGAAGTACAGGAAACCGTTGAATACGTGCGGTTCATCCCCGTGCGTACGGGGAACATTGTTTAACGTGCTTACAGATATAAATATAAGACGGTTCATCCCCGTGCGTACGGGGAACATATCCCTGAATACAACCCGATACCATAACCTTCCGGTTCATCCCCGTGCGTACGGGGAACATGCACTCCTTGCAAAAAGAATAACCGATCAGGATGGTTCATCCCCGTGCGTACGGGGAACATCGTCTGTTCCCCACCACTCTTCATCCTTAGTGCGGTTCATCCCCGTGCGTACGGGGAACATATCGCGAAAGTGATTATTTCCGACCGGTTTACCGGTTCATCCCCGTGCGTACGGGGAACATCAGCGACTGCCCGAGAAGAGCGGCAGCAAAGGCGGTTCATCCCCGTGCGTACGGGGAACATTAACTCTACCCAGGGTTCCCAGGTACCATTATCGGTTCATCCCCGTGCGTACGGGGAACATAGAGTGGTTTGCGAAGTACGACCCGGATTTGTCGGTTCATCCCCGTGCGTACGGGGAACATTGTAAACGAAGTAAATACCGCGCGGTTCATCCCCGTGCGTACGGGGAACATACAGAAACTGACGAAAGGGGGAGGGCGTGAGCCGGTTCATCCCCGTGCGTACGGGGAACATAGATAAGCACCAAGAAAACTAAAACCGTACATCGGTTCATCCCCGTGCGTACGGGGAACATACCTTTGCCAACACTTTTGCCAACACCTAAGTCGGTTCATCCCCGTGCGTACGGGGAACATTTTGCTGCTCGCTGGCACAAGACATGCCATGCCGGTTCATCCCCGTGCGTACGGGGAACATTTGTTATCCAGTTTTGCAACGGTCCGGGGATACGGTTCATCCCCGTGCGTACGGGGAACATCCGGGAAAGGCGGAAGTATTCGGTCGTTTTGTCGGTTCATCCCCGTGCGTACGGGGAACATGTTAACATTGCGTATGTTTATCGGCCTGATTGCGGTTCATCCCCGTGCGTACGGGGAACATTTCCCATGCTATTAATATAATTAATGTTTTCCCGGTTCATCCCCGTGCGTACGGGGAACATTTCCGTGCTTTTACCGTAAATCCCCTCTGATTCGGTTCATCCCCGTGCGTACGGGGAACATCCCGAAAAAGTTCCTGTGGTGGCAGAAATACACGGTTCATCCCCGTGCGTACGGGGAACATAAAAAATTTCAGGCAACCGGTGAGCCATGGTGCGGTTCATCCCCGTGCGTACGGGGAACATCCTGCGAGAATTCCCCGGTTAACCCTAATTCCCGGTTCATCCCCGTGCGTACGGGGAACATAGGTTATCCAGTGCACGCTGTTCCTCACCGTCCGGTTCATCCCCGTGCGTACGGGGAACATCAGTAGCAGTAAGACAACAGGACAAACTGAGCCGGTTCATCCCCGTGCGTACGGGGAACATTCCGGCGTTGTTGGACCTCTGGTTGCATCTGACGGTTCATCCCCGTGCGTACGGGGAACATTCAATTTCATTGGAGGGATCTGGTACATTCGCCGGTTCATCCCCGTGCGTACGGGGAACATCTTTTACATGGGATTTGCCTCAGGCGGAGTGGCGGTTCATCCCCGTGCGTACGGGGAACATATTCGGATAGAATCTTTTCTCAACTTGCTATCCGGTTCATCCCCGTGCGTACGGGGAACATGCAATATTGCCTGAAATACATTTTCTCACCGTCGGTTCATCCCCGTGCGTACGGGGAACATTCTGGTTCCTTCGGCCTGTTCGACCGGTTTTACGGTTCATCCCCGTGCGTACGGGGAACATAGGCAAAACCCTCGGTTCAATACCGGGGGTTACGGTTCATCCCCGTGCGTACGGGGAACATAGAGTGGTTTGCGAAGTACGACCCAGATATGTCGGTTCATCCCCGTGCGTACGGGGAACATTCATTAGCTTCTCCTATAATAGTTAAGTATTGCGGTTCATCCCCGTGCGTACGGGGAACATAGGGGGATGTAGGAAACTTTGAATGCCGAATACGGTTCATCCCCGTGCGTACGGGGAACATAATAGCCAATTACACCATCTGTATTTATTTAACGGTTCATCCCCGTGCGTACGGGGAACATTATGTGGATGTCTACACCCCAATGCTCAACGTCGGTTCATCCCCGTGCGTACGGGGAACATTTCTAAGGTTGACAAGCTCCTGAATTTTTTTGCGGTTCATCCCCGTGCGTACGGGGAACATCATACACCCAAATCTCCGGTATGCTCGTAGGTCGGTTCATCCCCGTGCGTACGGGGAACATCTGGAGAATAAAAGAAAGGGCCTTTCTGGATGCGGTTCATCCCCGTGCGTACGGGGAACATTGGCTGGAACCTCTGGCAGTTCGTCACATGTGCGGTTCATCCCCGTGCGTACGGGGAACATAGTGTATTGGTAAAGATGTTGTTGCTGATGCACGGTTCATCCCCGTGCGTACGGGGAACATTTCCTGCACTTCCAGAGTAGAACACCATACGTCGGTTCATCCCCGTGCGTACGGGGAACATCTCTGTTTAATGCGTTTTCCGATCTGATTTCACGGTTCATCCCCGTGCGTACGGGGAACATCAGAATCTGGTATTACGAACAGGTTTTTGATACGGTTCATCCCCGTGCGTACGGGGAACATTCATACTCTACACAAATAGTTGAGCCACTATACGGTTCATCCCCGTGCGTACGGGGAACATCCATGTTTTTCCCCTTACCTGTCGCGCTATCGCGGTTCATCCCCGTGCGTACGGGGAACATCATTTTACTCCTCATTTTTTTTTCCAAACGCTCGGTTCATCCCCGTGCGTACGGGGAACATCGTAATCGTACAAACGTTCAATATCTCGTTTTCGGTTCATCCCCGTGCGTACGGGGAACATAGTGTATTGGTAAAGATGTTGTTGCTGATGCACGGTTCATCCCCGTGCGTACGGGGAACATCTTTTTATCGTATATTATTTTTTAGGAACAGGAGGTTCATCCCCGTGCGTACGGGGAACATTGACAGTTTTTTAGCTTTTCTTCCTGATAACTCGGTTCATCCCCGTGCGTACGGGGAACATTATTTACGTTCCTTATATTTATCGGCCTGATACGGTTCATCCCCGTGCGTACGGGGAACATCCGCTATTTGTCTGTCTATCAAATTTGTTTCTCGGTTCATCCCCGTGCGTACGGGGAACATAGTTTACTCATTGCTTCCATGACCACCGGAAACGGTTCATCCCCGTGCGTACGGGGAACATGAACCGCCGAGGGGCGAATGACTGACCACTACCGGTTCATCCCCGTGCGTACGGGGAACATGGCAATATGAACGGTATCACATACTCGTCATACGGTTCATCCCCGTGCGTACGGGGAACATTCTGGGCTGTCTGATTGTGGAAACCACATTTACGGTTCATCCCCGTGCGTACGGGGAACATGATCTGGGACGATGGGTGCTGTACGGTTGAGTCGGTTCATCCCCGTGCGTACGGGGAACATCCTGTAACGGGCTGAATTCATGCAAATACCGCCGGTTCATCCCCGTGCGTACGGGGAACATAGGAAACACAATGAACTCACTGCCGTAATCTCCGGTTCATCCCCGTGCGTACGGGGAACATGAAGTCCAGAGCATCTTTGACTCATACCAGATCGGTTCATCCCCGTGCGTACGGGGAACATAACGGGCCGTCCCAGATGGTCATAAAGAAGAGCGGTTCATCCCCGTGCGTACGGGGAACATAACTCTGTGATCAACTCGTATTCAATGCCATGCGGTTCATCCCCGTGCGTACGGGGAACATATTTCGATTCCATACTTTTCCTCAACTAATCGCGGTTCATCCCCGTGCGTACGGGGAACATTCTGTTAACAGATGCACCAAAGCACAATCATGCGGTTCATCCCCGTGCGTACGGGGAACATATCTTGCACCGGTCAATTTTGCCTCAGACAGGCGGTTCATCCCCGTGCGTACGGGGAACATCCACAGTAAAACAGGTTGTTTTTACATATTGACGGTTCATCCCCGTGCGTACGGGGAACATGATCCAAAGGTTTGCATTGGAGGGGTTGACAGCGGTTCATCCCCGTGCGTACGGGGAACATTTAGATGAAAAGCCCGTTTTTGCCTTCGTCTTCGGTTCATCCCCGTGCGTACGGGGAACATAATAATGAAAATTAAGAAGGCACTACAAAAAGCGGTTCATCCCCGTGCGTACGGGGAACATTCAAAATCTCAGTTGGGGCCTCTGAAGAGTTGCGGTTCATCCCCGTGCGTACGGGGAACATCGTATTTGGTTTGTACTGGGATAACCTCACCCCTGGTTCATCCCCGTGCGTACGGGGAACATTAATAATTAAAACAAATAATAACTAACAGTATCGGTTCATCCCCGTGCGTACGGGGAACATTAAGGGCGCCTGCTGCTGTGCTCCCCTTGGATCGGTTCATCCCCGTGCGTACGGGGAACATCTTTCTTTGGTTACTTTCTTTCTTTCTTTCTTCGGTTCATCCCCGTGCGTACGGGGAACATTACCAGTGCCGGCTTTTAATAACCTCAAGAGCCGGTTCATCCCCGTGCGTACGGGGAACATGTCCATCCAGCTCCTACAGTGTCATAATATGCCGGTTCATCCCCGTGCGTACGGGGAACATGTCCGTAGTAATTAAAGCCATCGTTCGGGCCGCGGTTCATCCCCGTGCGTACGGGGAACATTTTTCATATCCGGCAGAAAGTAGCACCTTTGACGGTTCATCCCCGTGCGTACGGGGAACATGCCCTGTCGGGCCAACCGGCCTACTTTTTGTTTCGGTTCATCCCCGTGCGTACGGGGAACATAACTTGATAGTCTATTGTATCTGTCAATGTATCGGTTCATCCCCGTGCGTACGGGGAACATTTTGACAATGAGGTAGTCTATTACGTTCATGCCGGTTCATCCCCGTGCGTACGGGGAACATCCATGCTGGCAAAAGCGACCAGGCACATCACGCGGTTCATCCCCGTGCGTACGGGGAACATGGGTACTGGCAGCCCGTTTATTCGGTGCATCACGGTTCATCCCCGTGCGTACGGGGAACATTTTTTAGTATCAATTTTCTGGGCAAGGCCTAACGGTTCATCCCCGTGCGTACGGGGAACATAAGTACAGAAACCGTATTATAAAAGACGTTTCCGGTTCATCCCCGTGCGTACGGGGAACATTATACTTCTGCAGGGGTTCCCCATTGAAATGGCGGTTCATCCCCGTGCGTACGGGGAACATTTCGAGACTAGTTCTTTTAACATAATATCATTCGGTTCATCCCCGTGCGTACGGGGAACATAATAGAGGAATCTGTTTGTGAATTTCATGAGTCGGTTCATCCCCGTGCGTACGGGGAACATACTAAAACGTATCCCATTGATTTTCAAGGAGTTCAATGGCCCTGGAAAACCTTACCGGATTAAATGTACTTTTTTGTATTTACATTTCAAAGAACTTCTTATGTAACATTAACTTTTATATCCGGCAAAAACGATACAAGCTTCAATCCATCCATTTCTACTGGAATTCTGCGGTTTTTACCGTGAGTTACAAAATCAAAACCCGACTCTGTATTTGTATTCCAGGCCATTACTGCATTCCCATCCTCAATAAACGCTTTTACCTGTTCCCATAGCATTTCTCTGACCCTCTTGGAATGATCACCCACAAAAACCCCGCAGTGTATTTCAATAAGATAGACACCCAATCGTCCCTTCAAACGAGGTGGCGCATTTTCAACTACGATGACCAGCATCTCCTATGCCCTCCTTTAAAGGTATTGCTATCGGCATTGCCTCTTCATGCGGTTCCGGTTTATCCAACCCACCGGCTGCCAAAACCTCCTCTATAAAAGGAATAAGATCTTGCAGTATTTTCCACTCCCGAAAAGAATCCCTACAAGCCAACCGCACTTTACGTTCCAGATCATGTGTTTCCTTAGCCGCGATCTTGAACGCGATAGGAACAACTGTCTGAAATTTGAACAGATCGGCAATATCATAAACAAACGACTGCGGCTTACCGGTATGTATAAAACCAATTGCAGGAGCATATCCGGCAGCCAGTATCGCTGCTTCACATACGCCATAGAGACAAGATGTAGCGGCGCTCATACAACGATTGGGAATATCACCAACGCCCCAGCTCTCCGGTTTATAATTACGTCCATCCCATTTCACACCGTATTTTACAGCAAGCATCTGGTACATTGAACGCACCCTCGCCCCCTCTATCCCACGCAATTGTTCTATACTCCTTCTCTGTGGCGGTTCATCCCCGAATCTGATCTTATACATATGACGCACCACCTTCAGCCGGGCATCGGGGTCAAGCGCAAGTTTTGCCTGATAAAGAAGACGATCCGCACGTGCACCACCAGGCTGCCCAGCAGCATAAAGCCGCACCCCGCCTTCTCCAACCCACACAAGTAAACACCCCACCCTCGCCGCCAGCACAACTGCCGCATGAGACACCCGCGTCCCAGGCTGCAAAAGTAAACAGGCAACAGATCCTACCGGTATCTGTGTCCGCACACCGTTTTTGTCAATGAGTACAAATGACCCGTCAAGTACATCCAGTTCCCCATACTCCAGAAAAAGCATGGAGACCCGCTCTTTCATCATAATCGGTTTAGGAGGGGGAAGTCCGTTCATAGTAAGTTGCTCCTGTGACAATGTCTTTATCGCGGATTCGGCGGATTACGCGGATAGCACGGATTTTAAAAAACACGGATTATTAATGTGTGATGTTCCGCGCAATCGCCCTTCTTCCCCCCATCCGCGGCCTACCTTTATAATTATTTTTGGTATTAATAAACCGTTCAAACTGCAAACTTTTGCCACCGAAATTAATCAGCAACCCGATTTCCAGATTATATGCAGTAAGATAGTTAAGTGTTTGTGCCCTGTGCACATCATCCAGAACAGAGATCGCCTTTAACTCCACAAGAACACACCCGTCCACAATAAAGTCAGCCCTTCTGGTACCCACTTCGTGCTCTTTATAAAAGAGAGGCATCTCCTGTTCACGTCGGAAAACGATCCCTCTGCTTTTCAGTTCAATTGCCAGGCAACGCTGATAGACAACCTCCTGAAACCCGTTACCCATTTGTTTATGCACTTCCATTGCAGCGCCGATGACCTCACGGGTGAGGCCTGAGTATTTAAGATCGGATTCGGACATGGGAGTTCCTTTGGTTAGAGGGAACGTTTGTCAGCCCTGTAATGGCTTTACTAACAAGAGACCGCAACCGAAAGCTTTGGCTGAACCTATACCGTTAAACAAAGCTTTCTCAAATAAATTTGAATCAACCACCCTCAAAACGCCAGTAAGGTCAACACTGCTGAACCTTATCCTGTTTGAACCTTTCCTTAACAGATGCTGTCTGTAAGAGGTTATTTCAACCATATCGGAATTTTCAGGCTGAAAACCGAATACATTTCCTTTTTCAAGAAACCATTCACTGACCGCATTTTGCATCAGGCTGGCAATCTCAAGAGAGTCGGTAATTCCCCTGGCCTTTGCCTGATGTTTTGCATCCATAAGAACATCATGCTTTACAGAATTCTCTTTACCGTCAGTTTTGCGGGCAATCACCGGGTTTACCCTCACGTCAAAACTTAATCTTGTACCAGCTTTGATTTTGGGGCAATACTCTTTTATGTCTACATTAAGCAAGCCGTTGACAGGAACAGGGGCTCTCTGCGAAACCACATAAAACAGAGGTAGACCACGGCGGGTATTCTCAATTGTTAATTGCTCTTTTTCAATTTCCTGCCTGAAAAGAAATGGCCGCCTGCCACCACTATCATCAGGAAACAATTTCCATAACAGTTGGTGTATAGCATACAAATCACCCTGGCATTCCTTAAGCAGTCTGGCCTGTACCATAGCACCGGTTTCAATTCTAACACGTGAAAAGAACATTACTTACCTCCTTCAACGAACAGATGCTCCATACGTGGTGTAAACTGCCATCGGGTTTTGTTCAAGGGTTCATCATACCGCTCGGATGTCTGCTGCGGAACCATATCACCGGCTTCATTTTCCCAGTAATATCCGGGTGAATGCAATGCAATAAAACTTCCGGTAATATCTTCACCAGAATATGAAGTAACTAAAGGTGGGAACACAGCGTTATCCAAAGCTTTTTTCAAACCACCACTCTCAATTAATTGTGGTTTCATGGGAGCGGCTATCGGACAGGACTTTCTTCCAAGGTAAAGAACATAAGCAGGGTTCAGCAGACGATCTTTGATAGTGTCAAGTGTGTATGGTGCGTTGGCTCGAGATCGCAATGCAACAATGCACATTGAATCACAACGATATTCGCGCGATGTCAATATTGTTCCTAATCGGTCCCTGCCGGCTACGACCTCATCTCTGCGTGTGTAATACTTCACCTTACCTGTGCTGTCAGGAACCTGAACAGTATGATAATCTTTAAGCAGAGTTCCAATGCTTTGCACTTTTACTGCTACATCATAGCCTCTAAAAAGAGCATCTAGCCTTTCTGTTTCATCACGACCAATACCCAATGCAGCCGAGATGATTCCAAGAATTGCGGATCGTCCGGGATATGGTGCGCTTCGGCGTACCTCTCCAACCGCAATTTCGCCCCAGGCGGCCATAGGACCATACAACCTGAATATCAGATATTTTTCCACTTATTACTCCTTTACGAAGTTGATAAGTTCAGAGAGAGACCCTTCGCCTGAAATAGCATTCAGCTCTTTACGATTTGGATTGACTACTTCATAAACTTTATCCATGTTTTCACAGGTCCGTTTAATGGCCTTGATGGCATCCTCACAGTAGTTAGTACCGGTAACCGGTTTAAGATATGCAACAGAAAGAGACCGTGGTTGTTCATCTCCTTTTTCAGCCAGACAATATGATGCCCAGGCACGACTGCCAAAGCTGTTTTGTTTACCTTCGGGACTTACTTTTATTGCAGCTTCAACAAGTGCCCCTAATGTCTTCTGTACAAGAGAATTGTTATTACCGAGGTTTTTCAAAAGCATCTCTTTATCTATACAGAGATATATGTAAAAGAGAGCTGCAGCAAAACCACTTTCACCAATATGTGCGGCACCCATATCATCCACCCCGTTGTTCAGATCATCTACAGCAGTGAAGTAGTCATCCTCAATTACAACCGGGTGCACACTGATTGCATGTGCAACCTGACAGGCGGCTTCCATATTAAACTCTGGTCTGGATGCCAGCATGCGTCCAAACAGCGCAATATCAACAGCGGTTTCAGGGTGACGAAGCAGTTGAAGCTCGTCTGCACCGGGTGCGCGTTTTTCAGAAATCAGCGTATTCACAAGTGTGTCAATGGCCGAACGTTCCTCAGGGGAAACATGGGCAAGCTGTTCAATCTCCAGATCAACCAGACTATCAGGATCCTTTTTATCCTCCGCTTTCAGTTTACCAAATGTACCTGCAATTGACTTGCTCCATTCTTTTGCATCTTTAGGTTTAATCGAAGCAGCAATCATCTTTTTATAGATATCTACCCCGAGTTCTTTTGTCCTTGTTCCAATGTGCCCGCACAATGAGGACTCGAAAAGGTCTGATGTTCGCCAGGATCTTTTTAAACTTTGTGAAGAGATACGTAATCTGTCTACGCCTCCCATTTTTGCTGTTTTAGGGCGTCCCATATCATCACGGTTAATGTTTGATGGAGGATAGGAAGTTAAAATGTGCAGTTGAATAAATTTACTCATGATATTTCTCCTTACAAAATGTCAGTTGATTGTTTTATTTTGTTTTTGAAAGGTTCTGGAAGTAATCAAGTCCCCATCGGACCAGGATCCTCTTGTGAGGATCTGAATCGACATCACCGTTTTCCATCTCTTTTGTCCAATGAAGAATGTTGTCGGTAACTGAAACCGGACTTACTGCTTTACCCAGCAGATGTATAGCTCGTATCATCCGTATATAAACCTCATCAAGGCTACGGCTCTTCTGTATTTGTGAAAAGCGTAATTCACTTACTGCCGGTTTATCATTCCCGGTTGCACAGCTTTCAGCGAATGATTTCCCGTTATCATTATCGATATGCGCTAAAACCCCGGCTGCTGCAGCAAGGCCAAGAATGTTCTTCTCACTGGTCCAATAACCGGCAAGTTCATAGTAGAGATATCTAAATCCCTGGCAGAGCAGCACATCTGCGGGTGTTTCCGCCCGACGCAGTTCCGCCCGCCACCCGGGATTTTTTTTCAGCGATGACCACCACGAAAGCAGCTTCGTTTGATCATCACTGTTCCAGAAAACAACATACCTTTGGTTCATGGAACCTCCTTATTTTAACAACGCTTCAATTGTTTTTGTTTTCTTACTCCTGAGAATCGCTGAAAGCGACTTTGATGCTTCAGCTATACGTTTCATATTCTTTACTTCATCGGTATTCTGAAGTGCAAACCGATCAAAAATGAGTTCTGCAGAGCTGATGATAAAATCATGCCATTCTATTAATAAGTGATCCGTTTTCAGATCAAATTCAATTGCAGAACGTAGCTTTTCTGCAATATTAAAGAACTGTACTTCAGTTTCTTCATAGAAGGTGGTATAAATAAACGACATATCGCCTTTAGCATCTTTTGGTCTTGCAAACCATGCTGCTTTTACCTGATCACGTAAGATTTTTATTGTGTCATTAGTCGCATTGATCATGCTTTGTATGTAACCGATGAAAAACAGCCTCTTGTTTTCTGGCAGGATCACCATTGGCATTGTTTGATCATACCAGCAACGTGCCTTCATGTTGTCCATATCATACCCGAAGCACCATACTCGTGGGTGGCTGATATTTTCAACTTTGAAGACCTTATGCTCGAAAAAAGATCGAATCACTGATGCTGCAGATTCTCCCTGGTCATTGCCAAAGGCCAAGGAAATCCAGTCGGGATATGAAAAACCACCCTGCTTACCTTTCGTAGCAATCAAGCTTGTACTTCCATCTTTTTCTTTTTGTATTCGATATGGGCTCAGGGAATGCAGCCAATCCGGTGAGTAACTTGTGCCAAAGTTTTTCGCACGATAATCAGTCCATACATTTCCTTCGGCACCGCAAATATCACAAACACCTTCAGCACAAGATTCCAAACGTATTCTTCTGGGCATCCACCAGTACATCTGCAACAGATTTACATCATCTGGATATACTTTTTTATCATTTTCGCTGGTGATTGTTGGACCCATCCATGGAAAAATTTCAGGTTTGGTATCTTTAGCGACTTCTCCAAAATGTTCATTTATAGATAGGATATTAAGCCAGATATTCTGCCATAGCATTACATCATCTTTTTCATGTAGTGCCAGGGTTGTTAAAGGTCCGCCACCACGCAGACCTGTTCGATTGCCCTGGCCACCTGCAGGAGCATTGACTTGAAGTGTGAAAAGAGCCATGGCCGTACAATCATTACATAAACCTTTGGCGAAATCTCGCTTTACAAAATGATCTATATTTTTTTTCAGAGAATTTTCTCCGGGAGCATCAATCAGAAGCGACCGAATGCTTGACACTTCAGAACCTTCGGGTAATTGCATATCCTGCATAAATGCCGGTCCGTTATTATTTACTAACTCAAAAGCAACTGCAACAGTTTCAAACACAGCTCTAAGTTCATCACACGATGGTATATTATTCCATTTATCTTCCCATTCGTCATCATCTGAAGGCGCATACGTTGTTTGTACCAGCCCGATAAGAAATTGATACAACGCGCCCCTGAAATCAGGACGCGGAGCTACAATATCAATCACAGGGTTCTCTGATTCTCCAAGCTCCCATGGCGCGATTTTACTTATTGTATTATCTGCTCTTCTTACAGGTATCCATTGATCCTTAATAAGATTCACTTATACCTCCTCTATTATAGTCACACCCCAGCCAAGATGCGGATCGTAGTTATCCGAAACAGGTTCATTTGTCGACAGCGCGGTATCAGATCTGCAGTTCACTATTACAACTTCACAATACTTCAACCTTTTATTTTCCCTCTTAAGTTCATCAACCATTCCCTGGTACTCAACGGAAATAGAATATCCGCATTTTCTCCAATCACGTTCTGAAACTGACAGACTGCTCCAGTCCCAGGCATAGGTTTCAGTACATGCATAAGGAACAAGTGTCTCATTTTCAACAACACACAATACAATGTCTACATTTTCATCAGAAAGGCGGGTCGCGATCTTGTCATCTTCGTTCCATAAATCCGCCTTAACAGCATTCCTGCAGTATCCTTTTTCAAGAATGAGTGCATTAAGATCTCCCATTGATTTTTTTGATTTATCTTTTCCGTCCGATTTGCATATATTGTCAACAAGGCCTTCCGGAGCATCAAAACTGCATCCCTCGCCATAAACAGATTCAATTAATAAACGTGCATCTTCAGGCATGTACCAGCCTTTATTTTCGATTAAAACCCTCTGTGTCCGCCAGAGTACTCCCGCATTCTGATATACAGCTGCAGTTCCTTTAAAATCTGCATTGAGCCAGTTATAACTTGCGTCTTCTTCAAATTCCGGACAAAAAATATGTAGAACCGGAGCACCACGCTCATCAGTACCATTTTCAGTTTTAATATTCCCTTTCTTACTTCTGATATGTCGATGTAGTCTACCCGCACGCTGGATTAGAAGATCTATCGGGGCAAGATCTGTAAACATTTCATCAAAATCAAGGTCCAGAGATTGTTCAACAACCTGCGTTGCAACCAGGATTCTTCCATATCGCTCATTTTCCCCAGACTCTTTACCAAAATTCCTTATCGCATTATCTTCTATCCGTATTCTGTCAATCATGGCAAACCGGCTGTGAAACAAGGCGATTTTATCATAAGATATACCTGATTTTAAAAGGTCATAAAAAGCTCTTCGAGCATCTTTTACCGTATTACGTACCCAGCATACGCATTTCCCATCGTTTGATTTTTCAGTAATATCTTTCAGGAATTTCTCGTAAGAATGTATAAAGTTTACTTTTACGTTCCGCCTCAGTTCATTTCTGGTGTCAACTTTCATGGGGATCACAGTGTCAGAATCGACTTGTGTGAGCAACGGGAAATCTTGTGTGTCCGACAACTCTGTAAAACTGTCATTTCCTTTCAACCCACTTTGAAAGGCGTTTATAAGCCCGGCTCTTTTTTTATTCGGTATAGTGGCGGAAAGGATAATTGCAGATCCACCTCCCTGCGCATGGGCTTTAAGGAGCACAGTGAGCAGATGTTCCGTATAAGGATCATAGGCATGGACTTCATCAACAATCAGAACTTTGCGTTTAAGGCCTAACAATCGCAACGACTGATGCCGTACCGGAAGAATTCCTATTAATGCCTGATCGATTGTGCCGATACCGATATCCGCCAACAGAGCTTTTTTCCGATTATCTGCAAACCATAAATTGCAGTACGTACCAGCATCACCCTCAAATTCGTATTGAAATCCATTTTTCTGTGGCTGTATAGAAATAGATTCTGAAAATTCTTTTGACAGGTGACGCGCTCCATGTGAAAGAATCAGTGATGGCATTTCTGTATCTGAATACAATTTTCGGTAAGCTTTGCACATTCGGTTGTACATTGCATTCGCTGTAGCCATTGTCGGCAACCCGAAATATAGACCATCCATATCACATTCAGACATCAAGCGCGCGGCAAGAATGATAGCGGCTTCAGTTTTACCCGACCCAGTTACATCTTCGATAATGAAAAGTTGGGGGTCAGAAGCCAGTTTCATCTTTGCAGCCATATTTTGAAGCGGTGATGGAGTGCTAATAAAGGGGAATATCTTCTTAATTTCTGTAAAAGGCTGTTTTCGGGCAGGTACCCAGTTTGCTTTCAAAACAGCTTTCTCAGCCTGTGGAATAGCAGTGTTTTCCCAGTAATCTTTCAGATTAACTGGATTAGAATGATATGGAAAATTATCCATACTTGATCCAATCCAGTCAGATAAAACACAGAGTCCTGCCAGTTGCCAACTGACTTCATTGATTTTCTTTTTAAAGCCCTTTTCCATTACAGGCAATTCAGTAAGTAATGGCTTGAACATTTTCAAGCATTCAGTAACAAACGTGTTCGCCGCTTCAAAATCATTAGTGTTAAAGTAAAGTGAACTCCGAAGCATTGCGCCTCCGCCTTGCGCACTCTCTTTTGGCGGTATACCATGGTGTCCTGTTCCAGAACGGATTAACAAATCTATATACGGTGAGAGATTTGGGTATTTATTGCTTAATTGAAAAGAAATACTTTGCCTGTCATTTTTCCGTTCACCACGCCAGAGGCCCAAACCTAATGAATCATGACGCTCAGTGTAAACACCTGCGCTTTGTTCCTCAAAAAATTGCATATAGATTTCCGGGATCAACCCCTGAAATGTATGTGAAAATTTACCAATATCATGAAGAACCAACAAGAAAGTGAATAACTCCCGAACAAGAGCTGAGGAAAGTCCAAGACGATTTGCAATAGCAATACATTTGTTACATTCCGGATTGAACAAAAACCACCCTACCGCCGCCACATCCAGACAATGATATGGCAATAAATGGTAGTCATACCCTTCATCTTCTCTCCTCCTTGCCTTCCCCCAATATTTATAATACAGATTGTTCATTACCCATCCCTGAAAAATAGAGCCGCAGTTTCAGAAAAAGGTACCCCTAATCATCCTACCTTCCCTCTATTTCGAAACTGCGGACTCCAAACAGCTTGAAGTATCAATTTATACAAACACACTCTCAAATCATGAGAGTATTGATTTTTTTTCATAATTTTTTCCCATCTCCCCCACCACCCTCCCTACCTCTTCCCTCAGCTCCCGTGGTCCCTTGACCTCTGCCAGCGCCCCCCATTTGAGAATATCCATTATCAATTCTCTGCTGTCACTGTAAGGCACTTTCAGGGTTAAAGAGCCATCGGGATTAAGGGTGTATTCCTGTAAAGGGTGCCATTTCTCTTTTTCCACCTCTTCGGCGGCTATTCCGCGGAACTCTATTTCAGCGATTGCCTCTGGCGTTCCGGTAAAGATCCCGAAAGAGGCTCCGTAATATGAATCGAGTTCTTTTTTATTTACATCCTTGTATTTTCCTGATATTTTTTCGCAGGCTGTTATGCGGTCTATGGAGAAGGTGCGCAAGCCGCCTCTCTTATGGCACCAGGCATCAGTATACCAGTTGTCCCTGTAGCGGATAATTGCCTGTGGAGAAATCTCTCTTTGCGAAGGCTCTTTCCCCAGCGGCTTGTGGGTTACAAGCAGGCGTTGTCTGGAGAGAACCGCCGATGCCACGGTTTTGAGGATTTCCGGGTTGACATTACGCTGTTCCACGGAGATCAGCTTTATCCCCCTGTGCCACCTTGCCGACTTTATCTTCTGCATCTTTATCAGCGAATCCAGTTTGGCCCGGAAAGGCCTGAACGTATCTGCAAAGAGCCCTTGCGAAAGGTCATCAACTGCCTTGTCAAGAATGGCAAAAGATTGAAGTTCCTGTGAGGTAAACCAGATCCCCGGAAGCTCAAAACTTTCACCCTCTTTTAAATCGTAAAAATATCCTTTGTACCTCCTGCTGAACTCAATAGGCGCTCCCATTCCGTAAAGAAATGCCCGCAGCCTGTAGAATGTGGCCTTTGAAAACTTCAACTCATGGGTTATATCATCCAGTGGCACAGGAAATCTGCTGTCTGAAAAGAGACGGTGAAGGGAAAATATCTTCTCCAGTTTTTCCATAGAGAATCTCCATCTATAATTCTGGAAAACGTAGGGTTAGCTGCTATACATCAGGTAAAGCGTGAACATTAATTTTAACCTTTTTGTGAACTATTGTAAATACTTTTTTTCCCAGAGGACAGTAACTTGAATTTGTTAGTTTATTTGTTCCCTGTGTAAACATTCCGGAAAAGAGATTGTTTTAAACCTGAAAGTCGCATATGGGGAGAGCAAAAAAAGGTAAGATGTTGGGATTATAATGCTTGAAGGCGTTGCAGGTCTTATCGACAAGCTGATAAGACCAAGACGCCTGAAAGCCTTAGCGCTCAACAGGTTACGGTTTTTTGCCTCATCTAACTGCGATTTTCAGGTTAAACCAAATTTGCCAATCAGGCGGTGATTGGCTTTGTTAACCCAGATCTCTATTTTGATGCCATAGGACAGAATTATTAAGGTTTGTGCATTCATGAAAGGCAAAGATCTTCTGGAAGAGGGCATCCCCTCTTGCGCTACAGCCTGTCGAAGACGCCGGTCTTGCGCTATCACCCCGTGTTGTCCACCAGTTGTGCAGGCAGGTATGACTATCAAATTTGCAAACGACCTTGCAGCCGCACTGACGAACTGGAGGTAGATTAAAACGGATTGTAGACTGGAAGAATTCAAGCATGTACGTATTTCACAGGCAAGGCCGGTACCATCCATTACTGTTCAGCAACAAACAATCTGCGAATCGACCTGTCCTCAGGCCTGCTGATACTGACAAGCAGGGCGTTGCCGGAATAATTATCAATTGTCATCTCAACCTGGTCTCCTGAAATCCGGGTATCCTTCAGAAGCTTCCCTGCCATATCAAAAACCTGTACATATTGAACACTGTCTCCAAGACCACCGATAGTCAAACTTCCACTCTTAAAACTCAGTGTTGGCGCCACATCCTCAACAGCACCATAAGACACAACACTTTTCAGAGGTTCCCATCCGGTTGCCTCTTTGATTATTTTGACAAGATTCACTGCCATTGCCCGGTGATCCTTCAGCGATGGGTGCCAGTCAAGGGCCGTATTTGAGGATCTATATTCCATATACCAGATATCATCGTGACCCTCAGCCTTTTCTCTTTTTACAATGCCATCCACAAGTCGGGTCATCAGGTTTGTAGGCCATACCGAAGTAGCCGCACAGATTATCTTTACGCCGGGGTAGCGGCTCCTTATGGATGAAATGAAGGCACGGTATCTTGAAACGTAAACAGAAGAATCGGTGTACGGAGGCGGGTCCTGAAAATCGTTAATGCCGATATTTACTACCACCACCTGAGGGATCCAGGAACTGAAATCCCAGTCCGGACTCTTCCCGGTAAGATTCATCTGTGATATGAGAGTCTTTTGGTAGTAGTATGAGAGTTCTTTTCCGGGCATCTCATTAGCATAGTTCCTTACCAGCCCCCGTCCTGAGTATGCGTTAACCTGGTACTGAGCGCCAAAGGCTCTGGCTGCCACAGGGCCGTAAGAGAGACTGGTGTTTGTAGAGACAAAACAGACATGATCATGCAGTGCCGCAGATACCTCTCTTGATGTAAATTCATTGCCATATCCGGCAGAATGAGAATCTCCGATAAATTCGATCTTTCTCTCCGGAGCTTCAGGAGGCTCAAGCAACTTCTTGCCCCTATCGAGGATAAATCCATGAAAATGAGATGTCTCGAGGTTTGACTCACTCCTTTTTGTCAATAGCAAATCATGTGCCCTGTCTTCAAGTTTTTCTGCAATCGTAAATGTATCTTTTTCCGCAGAAACCGTGATTGTCGATTGAAGCTGCCCGTCAACATAGGCATCATACCTGTTTTTTCCAGACAAAACCGCCCGGCATGATGTCCCCTCAAATCTTGCCTTGATGTAAACACCCGGCCAGTCAAACCCGGGAGCTTCCGGATTTGAAAAATCAAATCTTCCGAAATACTGTATGCCCGGATCATCGGACCTTATAAAATTTGTGCAATCAACCATAAACAGCAGTGCCGCCAGACAAAGATTCAATGGAATTGTTTTCACGCATATTTCTCCTCTTTTTTGAGCCCCGGGACAGGACAAATCAACGAAGAGGTATAAGTGCAATTCGCCCTGATCCGGGTGCATAAGTTAGGTAATATAAACGATCTGTTTTTACTATCAAAATAAACCTGGTCAGTGGTTCCAACATGGCGCAGAAGTTAAAACAATGTAGTCAGATTCAATTTCTTCCTAAATATCTTTATCTTTACCTATGGTGTTTTCTTCCAAAGCGCCGCACTCAGCCCCATCCCCTATCTGCGTGCAGAATTCTTCTTTGTATATATCCAGAGCGGTAAAGAAAAATGAAGCAATGATCGGCCCGATAATAAACCCCATGATCCCGAAAAGACTCAAGCCGCCGATTGTTGATATCAGAATTATTACATCGTGCATCCGTGCACTGCTCCCTACAACCCGGGGCCTTATAAGATTATCGGCATTGCCGACAACCAGAAAATGGGTCGCCAGTATTCCTATCCCCTGCCAGAGATTTCCGATAAGTATCTGGATAATTCCTATGGGGATTAGTACAACTGAAACTCCCACTACCGGAAGAATTGAGAGAATAACCATAACAAAGCCCCAGACCAGCCACCCCTTCACGCCAAATATCAGCAGTGTCAGCCCGCCCAGTAAACCATCGATAAATCCGATAATTAAAGTACCTAAAACTGTAGCGCGCGATATAAGAACAAACCGGTCTATGATCATCTCTTTCTGTGATTTTTTCAGCGGGAGAACAGATTTTATGCCAGTAATTATCCTTTCGCCGTCTATGTAGAAATAGAAAAGAAGCAGAATTGACATAAGCAAATCAAACGCTATGCCGAAGACCCCGGCATAGGTCCTGTTCAGTACCCTGGATACTGCGGCTGCGGAGTTCTTAAAGATGGTCTGCCCTACCGTTTCCCAATTGACTTTATTAAATGCATATTCTCCGACTGGTGTATTGAGGAACCACTGGATAAGCGGCTGTTCACGCCAGGTCTGAATAAACTCCCTTACCCATGGTACAGCTAACGGGATTATCTCCATTATCTGATTTATTATCAGCTGTACAAATATGTAAAGCGGTATCAAAACCAGAACAATAAGTCCTATACAGCAGAGAAAAGATGCAAGGAAGCGCTTGCCCCTGGTTTTTACAAGTATCCACTTGTAAACGGGTGATGTGAGTGCGGTAGCTGTAGCGGCAAGAGCAAGAGGCACCAGAAAAATATAAACCATCGGGAAAAAGGCCGCAGCTGCGCCAAACAGAAGTAAAAGAACCGTGGCCCGCGAAAAAGTGTTTTTCTGTTTTTTTTCTTTCGGAGGAGTCGTCTCAACAACGATTTGACTCTCTGGCTTCCGGGGCTCCTGAGGCTTATCAACTGATTGAGGTTTTTCTTCGGGACTTTCAGCCATATATCTATTTCCTGTAATTTTTTTCTGAAGTGCTTCTGCCCTTGTTTCAGGACCAAAACGACAAAAACAAGTGATATTTCCGGTTCCCAAAGAGGATTACTTCACTTCCACAGCTCTCATATACCGGAAAAACTTTTGTGTTTCCGGGTTTGTGACGCACAGAGACTGCCGGCCGGGAGCGAAATGGGGCGGTGAACCCGACTAAAGCTGTTAAAATACATAATATAATAACAGGGGACGGACTATTTTTTTCTCCTTTTCCTGAAGTAATAGAAGCAGTCCGTCCCCTGCTGATATATCTTGCCACATGTCATTGCATCATTGTATTCTATATTATACAGAGGAAATACCCCTGCTCTCAAGAGCATTCCTTTGTTCATCACACTGGAGCACCTTTATGCGTCAACTACATCGCGGACGTCTTCTTTATCATTTTGTTCTGTTTACCATTTTTACCGCCGTGTTTTTAGCCGAATCCTCAACAGAAAAAAGTCGAACTGTCCGGGTCGGGGTTTACCAGAACCCGCCAAAAGTGGAAGTTCGCGACAACAAGCCTCAAGGCATATTTATTGACCTGCTGGAGTATATTGCCAGTCGCGAACAATGGAAACTTGTGTATGTTGAAGGCTCCTGGAATGACGGGTTACGAAGATTGACTTCTGACAGCATCGACATCATGCCTGATATGGGATACTCAGACACCAGGAACCAGATCTTTGACTTCAACCAGATTCCGGTGCTTCCCTCCTGGATACAGATGTACTCAAAAAAAGGTTTAAAAATAAAAAACATATCAGATCTGAATACCCGGAGAATTTCGATTGTTGAGGGATCTATCCAGCAGGAATTAGTTGACCGGATGATTTCCAATTTCTGCATCAAAAACGCCCTCGTTTTGTCCCCCGACCATCACAGAGCTATCGAAAAGGTCAAATCCGGCGAAGCAGATGTGGTGATGGTTGACAGGTTTTATGGTTACCGGAAGGACAGTGATAAATCCATAGAACCATCTCCTATTGTCCTGAATTTCAACACACTTCATTTCGCTACAGCAAAGGGTCTCAATCACAACCTCCTGTCGGCCATTGACAAGCATCTTGCAGATCTTCTGAATGATCCCCGTTCTATCTATTACAGCACCCTGATTAAATGGCTGAATGAAAAGCCTGAGACGTTTATACCGGGCATTTTACTGTGGCTTCTGGCTATCGTTTCAGGACTGCTTGTCATCTTCTTTGCACTCAGTTTCATTCTGAAATGGCAGGTCAATAAACGTACCAAAGAGCTTGACATAAAAAACGCCGAACTTACCGCAGCCCTGCAGGAGCTCAGAAAAGCAAGGGATGAAGCAATCAAGAGGGAAAGGCTCCATGCACTGGGTCAGCTTGCAAGCGGCATAGCTCATGACTTCAACAACGTACTTGTTCCGATAATCGGTTATACTGATATGCTGCTGTCAAACACGGATGATACAGCCGAAGGCCGTGACAATGCACAGAAGCTCAGTATTATCAATAAAGCAGCGATGCATGGAGCCGGTATAGTTAATCGAATTCAGCAGTTTTATCAAACCACCAGAAATTCACACGTCAAAAGCCTGATCAGTATTAAAGAGATAATTAAAGATGTAATTCAACTCGCAAGTCCCAGGTTCGAAGAACAAAGTAAGAATGCAAGCATAAATGTTGCACTCTCACTTGAGGATGAAACAGAGACTTTCGGGGTCAAATCAGATATTCATGAAATGATTCTCAACCTGGTGCTCAATGCCGCTGATGCCATGCCGTCCGGCGGAAATCTTGAGATCTCAGCAAGAAAAGTGGGTGGAAAAATCGAGATCATTGTAAAGGACAACGGATCAGGAATGCCTGAAGAAGTCTACACTCATTGCATGCAGCCGTTCTTCACAACCAAGGGCGCAAAAGGAACCGGCATCGGTCTTACTATGGTCAACAGCACGGTAATAAATCATAATGGAACTATTGAGATTGAGAGCTCTCCAGGAGTGGGGACCACTTTTAAAATCCTCCTCCCAATCTCTATCGGAGTTTTGACAGCCTCATGAAACCGGAAATTTTGACTGCAAAGCCTCAAAACTTCACTGGCACATAAAGTCACAAGTCACAAGTTGCAAGTCAGGAGTTAAGAGTTCGAAGTGAATTTTTTCCTAAGCCCTTGAAACAACATCTAAATTCAGCCCTGAAAAGGTTAAAATGAAGGGGCGAACGGTAGTATAAAGGATAATCGTTTGATGGATTTCACGATCAGAAAAGAACAGGAATCTGACTACAGAACCGTTGAGGAACTGACCCGAGAAGCGTTCTGGGATCTGCACGTCCAGGGCTGCGACGAGCATTATCTTGTACACACAATGCGATCACATCCTGATTTTATTCCTGAGCTTGATTTTGTAGCAGTTTTTGACAACATGATAATCGGCAACATAATGTATACCAGATCAAAAATTACAAATGTTAAATTCGGAGAGATCGAAACCCTTACATTCGGGCCTCTGAGCATCCTTCCCGCTTTTCAAAGGCAAGGTGTCGGTTCTGCCCTTATCCGCCATTCTCTTAAAGCAGCATCCGGACTGGGTTATAAAACTGTCATCATAAATGGATACCCCCACAACTACTGCAAGCATGGTTTCAAGGGTTCACGCAGCCTTGGCATAAGCGATGCACAAGGCAAATATCCCTTCAGCCTCCTTGTCCTGCAGATGGAACCCGGACTTCCCGAGGGGCACCAGTGGAAATTCATTGAAAGTGAAGCGTACCATCTTGATCCAGATGCTTCATCGGAATTCGACAAACAATTTCCTTATAAGAAGAAGGAATTCCGGCCTTCACAGGAGGAATTCGCGATTGCCTGCAGATCGTATGTAGAATGATTATTCCGTTGTATATTTTGAGATATGCAGCGAATTTCCTTCCACACAGCATCTCAATTGCCTGATCAGCCCTCTTACCATTCAATCGGCCTGTAATCTTTAAGAAACTTTCCGCACCAGTGTTTTCCCGTAAGAATACCGTCAAAGAACGGATCGCAGACCCTTGCCGCTCCGTCAACTATATCAAGCGGCGGCTGAAAATCATGCAGCTGCTGCTTTTTGCGCACCAGTTCAGCCGGATCTTCATCTGTTACCCAGCCGGTATCAACCGCATTCATGTAGATACCATATTTTGCCAGGCCTCCGGCAGAGGTGTGTGTCAGCATATTGAGAGCCGCTTTTGCCATGTTGGTATGCGGGTGGCGCTCTCCTTTTGTCCATCGGAAAAACTTGCCCTCCATTGCCGATACATTGACAATGTGCTTCTGCCCGGTATAATCGCGTTTCATAAGAGGGATCAGTTTATTGCACAGCACAAAAGGCGCCACCGAATTAACCAGCTGCAGCTCAAGCATCTCTGCTGTCGGGATTTCATTCTCCCCCAGCCTGGCACGCCAGGAGTTTGTCTTGCGAAGGTCAACCTGCTGCAGATCCGCATCGAGCTTTCCTTCAGGGAATATCTCTTCAAGCGGCAGACCGTTATCGAAAGAATAGGGCACCTGTGAAAGCCTTGCCGATAAAACGATACCCATGCCCGGTGTATTTCCACTCCAGGAGACCGGCATAGAGGAATCGGCAGACACCTGCTTCTGGAGATACCCGAGCTGGATCTTGCATTCATTGTACTTGTTCAGCAGCGATAGCGCATCAGCAGGCATTTCCGAAATCTCCATGCACTCATTATTCATCAAATGCGCATAAAATCCCGGTGGGCGGCGGACGGTCTGGGCCGCGTTGTTAATGAGAATGTCAAGGCGGTCATAGTTGCGTTCGAGAAACCCGCAGAATATTTCCACGCTGGGGGTGTGCCTCAGGTCAAGACCGAATATTTGAAGCCTGCTGCCCCATTCTTGGAAATCTTTTTCCCGCGAGTAACGCAAAGCTGAATCTACCGGAAACCGGGTCGTGGCTATAACGCGCGCCCCTGCCCTGAGAAGCATCAGTGTAGCCTGATACCCTATCTTAAGCCTTGAACCGGTAATCAGCGCTACCTTACCGTCAAGAGAAGCAGTCTGAAACCGCTTCCTGTAATTGAAATCCGCACACTCCGGGCAAAGGGCATCATAAAAAAAATGCACCGATGTGTACTCCTTATGACACACATAACAGACCTGGGGGTTCTTGAGTTCCTGAACAGGTATCGCCTGAGGGCCGGTGATCCGGGCAGGCGCGGTAAAAACATCTGCCTCACGGGCACTGCGGATTCCACTTGCAGCACGGGTTCCGCGGTCATTCTGCGCGACCTTCCGCCTCAGCGCCTGCTTTATCTCTTTATTCCGCTTTTTGGCTTCGTGACGGTCGGGGCGGGAGAGCTGCCCGGCTGCTTTAAACAATTCGACCCTGAGGTCATCAGGCAAACCGCTCAGAAGTTCGCCATTCTGCGCCAGTTTTTTAAGTGTAGAGACACACTCCAGAATTTCCCGATTTTCTTTTTGATCCATTCGCTACAAAATCCATTCTCTTTTGTGGGACACGGCAAAATAGATGATTTCTTTTCTGCCTCCAAAGGAAACATACTGCTATGCACCGGCTTTATTGTTACCGTGGTATTTTGTGTGCGGGAACAAGCATTATCTCTCTTTCAGGTCTCCTTTTTTGACAGCGCCTTCTATCAGCGCCCTGGCGAATTCCCAGATCTTTTCCGACCCGTTCTCAATCTGTTTATTAACTTTTAAAACTTTGTCCGATGTCACATTGTGCTTTTTCCAGGCATGGCCGTTATCGAGGGCATTCTGCATGAGAGGACCGATGCGGTCCATGGATCCTGCAAACTTTGCCTCTGCGCTCTTCTTATCTTCAAACTCTTTCCACAGCTCAAGAAACTCATCCCTCTGGTCATCGGGCAGAAGTCCGAAGATTCTTTCGGCGCACTTGGTCTCCTTTTCCCTCTTATCCTCCTGATTTTCCTTATAAAGGTATGTGTCTCCGGCATCAATTTCGACCAGGTCATGAATAAGTGCCATCTTGACAACTTTTGAGACATCAATTTTCTCATTTGAGTATTCACTCAATATAAGGGCCATAAGGCTCATGTGCCATCCATGCTCAGCATCGTTCTCTTCTCTTTTATTATGAAATATCCTGGTTTGACGGAATACGCTTTTTACCTTATCGATTTCAATAAGAAAGTCAATCTGTCTTCTGAGCCTCTCGTCAATTTTGTCCTGCTCTGTATTCATTTTTCACCTCCGATAGTTTATAAAATACGTTCAGGGTTCAGCGTTCAGGTCCAGAGATCGGGGTTCAGTCGGCAATTCGTAAGAGAGAAAGAAACATGTATTTGATTCAAGAGAACCCGCAAAGGTTTCTGAGAAGTATTATTCGTATCAGCCGTTTCTACTGTTTTTTCAACCAGGGTTCTGCTTTAATAATACGGTTCTTCTTGTTTCCCACTAAAATATAGCATAACCTGAAGTTGTTAACTATCTTATTAATAAAGTGGATTCTAAAATAGGGCATGACGCAATGCGACATGTTGTCCCGGGAAGCTTGCACACTGCAATGCAGTGTGCAAGGAGTTGGCGTCAATGCTACCCGTTTGAAGAAAAAAGAAAGAGTGGCGCAGAAGAAAGAAGATGCAAAACTCAAAAATTATAAACAAAGAAGGAGGAAATGATAATGGGTAAGAAATGTAGTGATTGTGGAAGTGGGCTTGGCTTCTTAGGTTTAGGAAACCATGGTACTGACATTGAGCCTTTATGCTACGATTGTGCATCAAAGATGGAGACAATTAAGAATGATATTATACGGTGTACCCAATGTAATAAAGCGTTGGGCAAAAGAGAAAACCTCAGGCAGTCCTTTAATCAGGGCTTTCAGCAGCAGTATGGCGGGCTTTTCGGGCAAAACACTTCTGTTTCTGTTGGCAGATTTACCACAGATTGTCCGCATTGTGGAAAGAAAATACCATTAGACTTATAAATCATATAAAAGTAACACCAGAGATATAGAATAATTACTATGTCAAGATTTTCTATGCTTATCAGTTTGATTGCATTAGCTACTCAATTCTTTAGGTGTTCAAATCTTGTTAGAGGTTTCTATGAAAACAAAATCTGCAGAAGTCGAAATTGTTTGTGTTCTGAGGCCATCCAATGAACATGTCGATTTTACTGGGTCAGAAAAGCAAATAGGCACAGCAAGGAGAAAAATGTGAGAAATTTTGTTTTATTTTGTATGAATATAGGTACCAATAGTATTAGAAGGGTGTGCTATTTGTGGCTCGTAATATTCAATATCATCTCCCTATCTTCGGTGAATGTTCTAGCTCAGGATCCTGATTTGCCGCCTTTAATTAATGCTATACTTTATAAAGAAAATAATCAGATTGTAAAGAATATGATTGATTCAAGTGTAGATATTAACCTTCGCGATCAAAGGCTTGGAGGTTCCCCTCTTTATTATGCAGTAGCTACAGAAAATATAGAAATCGTAAGGTATTTAATAAACAAAGGAGCTAATATTAATTTGCAAACTTTTGAGTATGAATATCCTTTACGTGTAGCGGAATTGATCAGAAACAATACTATTGCAGCAATACTAAAGGAGGCTGGAGCTACACATTTGCAGAAACCTTCATGGCTTTTATTGCCATATGAAGTCAAAGGCAAGGGCGATATTATGAACACTAATAATCTGACATTACATTCCTATGAAATTAAGGGAAATGGTCAAAATATGGTAAGGTTCTCATTTGCTGGGAGTGATATTGTGTATTTTTCTGGTGCTGGAACGATAACAAATCTTATAACTAATCATACAATAAAGGTGCCGGATGACTTGAAAATTACAGTCGGATTTTCGAGTTTAAATAATTCCAAAGAGAGTTATGAACAATCGGATAGTACTGAGGATTCGTTTGCCGTTATAAATATTTCGCCAGTAGCCAGCGATTTGTCAGATGAACAAAGGGCAACCCTTATGGCAGAGATATTGGATAGTATTAATAAAAACTTTGTTAACGACCTATTTAATGGGGATTTCGAGGCGGTTAAAAAACGTACCGTCGCAGAATTTAAATCTGGTAAAAACAAAAATTTTGTAGAGGCATTTAGAGGGTTAGGATTAAATAACGATATCGAATTGCTGCAAGTTTCGCGAAGGTCAGAATCCACTGGTTCCGCTGGAGTAGGGCTGATAGTTTCCGCGGGTGAAAAGTATCCAATAATTATAGGGACTTTCGAAACATCATCTCAGTTGAATATCGGAGATACCATCAAAGGCATTGGCGGGTATTCTACTGAAAATATGGGGCTATCTGATGTTATTGAAAAGTTGAAAGGTGAGCCCGGATCTTGGGTGAAATTGCTAGTTAAAAGGGTTGGCGAACAACCGGATGAAATTGTAAGAATGAAAAGTCAAATTTTTACAAACACTGATCGTGTTGAGGTGGAAAAATTCGAAAATGGTATTGCAGGCATTCGTCTAAATGTGTTCGGTGTAAATACAAAAAAGTATTTTAAGAGTGCGCTTGAATATTTGGATCAAAAGGAAGTAAAATCCATAGTATTGGATCTTCGAAATTTAAAAGGCGGGTTGGCAGGGCCAGTAATTGATATCGCCTCTGCCTTTTTGCCAGAGAGTTCGATAATTTATCAAACTAAATCGCGAAATTTAAAATTAAACAAAATAATCAAAACAACTTCCAAACCCGTTTTTGCAAAGCCATTGAAGGTAGCCGTTTTAGTTGGCCCTGGTACCTTGAGTACTGGTGAAATCTTAGCCCAAGCACTGCAAGACTGCAGGGGGGCTATCCTCGTTGGACAAAAATCATCTGGGATAGGAAAGCTTAGTAGCATATATCCCTTGAAAACAGTAAAATATGACTATGCCTTAAAAATGACTACTGCATATTATGCGTCAAGCAAAGGTAAGGTTATAAAGGATTCAGGTGTTATTCCTGATATTCAAGTAGAACAAAACGTCAACGACACCTTAGATGCTCAATTAAATAAGGCACTGCAATATTTAGGCGCGAGCAATACCGGAGTTTTGTCTGAAAAGTCTTTTCCCTAGGGGTTCTCGACTAACCCATTCAATTGCCGGAATAAGAGTGCTGGAAATATTAACACATAGTTATCATTATGATACTATTACTGCGTTATTATTTTTTTATTGAAATTTAGAACGTGGATATAAAGTTAAATAAACAACCAAGCGGGACAATCCAGCATGTTGTCTTAATAACATCAAAGATTAATTATAAGTAAACAAAGAAAAGACGCGCCATTTGAAGATAAAATCGAGGACAAACGGGTAGCACAACCGCCAACATCGCCAAGCCAAAATGCCTGCCGCAGGCGCAACACAGGCACTTTCGGCTGTTTGCCGACCCGTTGACGGCAATGCTACCCGTTTAAAGACAGAACAAAAGTGGCGCGTGAAGAAAAACCAGAAATAAGAATGGCTAATTGTTTTTTAAAACATAACAAAGACTAAATATTATGAATTGTATTAAAGCCTTTTTAGCAGTATTAAATGTAGCCTCATTCTGTGTGGCGAATATCAGTGGAATAGTAACGGACACTGGAACAACACCTATTCCCCACGCTATTGTGCTACTCGAAAAAAGTGGGCAGATGGCAACAACAGGAGCTGACGGAAGTTTCACGATTAGCACAAGTGCAGTTATTCTTGACAACAATGCTAAGAGGTTACAGAATAGTCTATCCCCAAAAATATGTGGCAATTTATTGATATTGTCAATTGCGAAGCGATCTACAGTTAAAGTTACGGCCTTTAACCTTAAAGGCAAATCGATTTCATTTTTAATAAAAACAATAGAACCAGGCAACCACACTTTACCACTTCCACAGAGAGGGGCTGGTGTCTTTTTATATAAGGTTAAAACGGACAACAGCACGTTTCTACTGAAAGGTACTACTGTTAGCAATATACCATATAGAAAATCATTAGCAACTCAAGACAAGTCATCAATTCCACTTGCAAAACAGATGCAGAGCAAAACTGTAATAAATGACGTTATTGCCGCAACAAAATCTGGCTATTTAACTTACCGGGTGGTAATAGGGAATTCAGATACAAGCGGGATTGAGATAAAGATGATAGTAAATGCTGGAGATGTTATGGATCAAGACGGAAATGTATACCAAAGTGTGCGGATCGGCAATCAAGTTTGGACAGTAGAGAATCTTCGTACGACGAGGCTTAATAATGGTGAAGAAATTCCTCATGTTGCGAATAGTAACTCGTGGGCCGACCTTACTACTCCTGGTTATTGCTATTATAAAAACTCCATAAACGCTAACGACCAACAAAAATGGGGCGCATTATATAATTGGTACGCTGTTAATACTGGTAACCTTGCACCAGAGGGTTGGCATGTACCAACAGATGAGGACTGGACGGAACTTGAGAAATTTTGTATATCAAACAGATATAACTGGGACGGTAACACCAGCAGTAATAAAATTGGAAAATCGCTTGCAGCTACTACAGATTGGATTTCTTCAGACACTCTTGGAGGAGTTGGAAACGATATGCAATTAAATAATCGTACCGGATTATCTGGCCTACCAAGCGGTTATCGTTATGACGGAGGCGCATTCCTCGGCCAAAATTACCATGTTAACTGGTGGAGTACTACGGAAATCGATGTAGCGGACGCATGGTGTTGTGGCCTAAACTTCCAAAGAGAGAACTTGCTTAGGTCCAACACGTATAAGAAATATGGGCTGCCAGTTCGTTTGCTGATGGATTGACTATTTTATTAAGTTTAAATATCTCGAAAGAAGTTGAATTGTTTATTAGTAAATCTATATAGAATTAAAATAATTCAAAGGGATAATAGAAGACGCGCCACAAAGAGAAATTAAACGGGTAGCACAGACCGCCAACAGCAAAAAGCCAAAATGCCTGCCGCAGGCGCAACACAGGCACTTCGGCTGTTTTGCAACCCGTTGTATGAAATGCTTGGGAGGCTATCTGCAACCATGATAAGATACATGTGCAAAAAAAAGAAGAAAAAACTTGCCCGTCTTGGATGCTCGCCGTCCATGGCTCGCAAACAAGGAAAATGATATTTGAAAAATAATCTTGCAAATACAATAGATGACAATAATGATGACTCCTATAATACCGCAATCAATGTGATTGGCGGGCTGAAGGATTGTAGTGTCATTTTCAAAGCCATAGATTCTCATTTCAGTCAATCCGACTCGTTAAAAGAGCTCGTCAATCAACGTAATGAATTTAACCTTCGTACTGAAAGAAGTCGTACGAGAGTTGAACGAGAAGTCAGAAAAGTGTTTTTACAGTTCAAAAGTCAAGAGCACGTAGATCTGATCCAGGGGATCTTCACTGAGAGTGTGCCTCTGCAGGATAAGGAACTGGTTCTAGTTTGGCAGTTCGCCCTGAACAACAGGCTATTCAGAAAGATCTCCTCTCGTGTTTTTGCCAAGACCTACTACTCAGGCCGCGCCAGCATATCTAAAGACGACATTACCGCGTATCTAAAAGAATTTCTGCGGCAGAATGAATCGCTGGAAATAAGCTGGTCTGAGAACACGATCAATACGCTTTCGACCAAATACTTGAATCTGATGAGCAAACTCGGATTCCTGAGCCCCGGGAGAGTCAAATCATTCAAGCACATCAGACCGTCTTCAGAAGCGCAGGTGCTCTTCCTCTATTTTGCGAAATTACTCTCTCCAAATGCCAGTAATATCCTGACCAATGAATTGCTGCCCCTTAGCTTTGTACCGTCGGAAGATGTTCAGGATCGGCTGAAAAAGCTTTCCCTTAAGGGCTTTTTTAATATGAATTTTAACGGTGTCGCTTTGAACATCGAACTAACCCATAGCTATAAAGGAATTTGCGATGTCTTATATAACTGATCAGAAGCAGAAATTTACTGATCTGAAGTTTCACATAGCAAACCAAGATCAATTGAGGCTTCAATCTAATGGCGGGAATAGTATTCTATTTTCATATCCACCAAATGAAGAACAGCAATATATAGAGAAAGCCCAAGAACTCTATGTGGACAATGCATCCTTCATCGATGTCAGCAAACTGCTGGTTCAGTTCATTGATAAGGATGGATGGGCCTCTTTCAGCGAGTATTACAATGATTTCAAAAATACTCCTCACCTAATTTTCCATTCGGACGATCCCACACCGGATCTTTTCGACCTGATTATCAGTGAAATTGAGAACGCCTGCCAGAACGGCAAAATTCCATTTCTCATAAGAACTGGTTGCCTCTTTGGAACAGGGATCGAAAACGTAAACATCATGGAGCATAAGGCAGTCATGAACCTGCCTCATCCTCTGGTGATTTTTTACCCGTCAAAAATAGAGGACGACAACATTTACTTTTTGAACTTCAAACCTGCATCGAAATATCGCTGCACGTTGGTGAAATAAGGGGCTGTACATGACAAAAATAAACGAAATTCTGACTCTGGATCTTCAGGAAGATATTAAAAATGTAATCGATCTGGAGGATCGCTCTGAACTGGAAATTCAGCAGGAAATTGAATCCTATATCGTGACCGAGGGGATTGGTCGGCACCTATACAATTTCACCAACCAGTTTACCTCTAACATCAAAGAAACGGGCGTCTGGTTGTCCGGCTTTTATGGCTCCGGTAAATCCTATTTCGGCAAAATGCTGGGGTACATCATCGATAACCCGACCATCAATGGAACACCAGCCCGAGAGCGATTTATTCCAAGGCTGAAAGGCGTTTCAGACGAAAGCCTCATTGAAAACTCCATCCGCAACCTCGAAGCGATCAACAGCAGAGTCGTGTTCCTCGACGTGGCCAAGCAGAACACAGACCGAGGGCTGGCATTCACCCTTTTTGCCAACCTTTTGAAAAACCTTGGCTTCCGGGATGATATCTATGGCTACATGGAGTTTGACCTCTTCATCGATGGAAAGCTGGATGAATTTAAACGCAAAGCCAAATCCCTCGAGGGGCAGGAATGGGATGAGCTGAAGACCAGCAACCGTCAGGTCGCAAGGGTCATGCGAAAGGTTTTCGCTGAGATGGGATACAGCGAGGCCGACTATGCCGACACCCAGAAGGTATACAGTTCGGCCATTGAGGATTTCTCTGCGAGCAAATTTAAAACCGAACTTGAGAAGTACCTGAAATCCAGACCGGACGAAACGCTTGTCTTTGTCTTTGACGAAGCCAGCGAAGCGATCAGCCAGAAAAAATTTACGCTACTCGATCTGGAAGGCATCAGTGAAGCGCTTTCAAGCATCAGCAACAAGGTATGGACCATCGCCATTGCTCAGGAAAAACTCGATGATGTTATCAACAATGCCAATGTAAATCGAAGCCAGCTGACCAAGGTGACCGATCGTTTCAAGACGAAGGTGCATCTTGAATCCACAGAGGTGGATGTCATCATACGCTCCCGACTGCTCCATAAAACGGATGCCGGTCACAAGCAGCTTGCCGATTACCACAAGAAAAACGAAGGGCTCGTATCGGATGCGACAAATCTGAAGTCATCCTTCCCGACCAAGACGGCCAATGCGGATGAGTTTGCAACCTACTATCCCTTCCACAAGTACCAGTTTGACATTCTGCAGAAATTTTTATTCAGCTCCAATGCGCTGGTGGCCACTCAGATTGCCGCTCGTGGAATGATCATCACCACGTTTGATGTGCTCCGTAAACAGATGCGGGAAAAAGAGCTCTACAGTTTCACCCCGGGATACGCCATCTGCTCAGAGGCACAGACGGCACCACCAATCGGTCTGGTTAACAAATACGATACAGCCAAAAAGATTCTGAATGAGCGTGGCAGCACCATTGATGGTGAAAAGCTGCTCAAGACCATTCATCTACTGGCAGACTCCGAAGTCGTGTCGCCGACCGTGGAAAACATCACCAAGAGCTACATCTCGGACATTACCACTTACTACGATGTCAAGCCGGTCATTGAAGAGGCGCTTGCATTGTTGCTTGAAGCCAAGGTTCTGTTGCTTTCGAACAATAACTACAAAATTACATCCGATCTTGAGGGCAAGCTCCTTGAGGAGATGAAGGACTTTGATGTCGAGCTTTTCAGCAAAAAACGCTCATTGATCAACTGCATCAAGGACTACAAGTTGTTTACTCCGGTGGCTACCTTCAACGATGGTACCGACAGTTTCAAGTTCAGTGTTCTTTCCGATCAGGATGACGAGCTGACCGGTCCGGGCAGCAAACAGCTGAAACTAACGGTCTACAGTCTTTTCAATATCAGTGAAAATCGTCAGGACTTTATTGAGAACCTCAAACTGGAGACCCAGTACCAGAAGGATCTCATCACGCTGGTACCGGACAACAAAGAGTTCACGCTGATCGACAAATTGATTGGTGAAGTCAGTCGCTACTCCTATATGGAGGAGAAATACTCCAACGAGTCAGATCCTGCCAAGCGGCAGATCATCCGGGACTTTTCCATCATTCGGGAAGAGAAGGAAAAAGAGCTTCGGGTTAAAATTGAGAAGGCCTATCGCAATGCCTCGCTGATCTACATGTTTGACGCGCATCTGCTCAACGCGGACAGCTTTAAGGGCACCATCAGTGAACTGCAACGCAAGCTGATCAAAAACATTTACACTAAGCGTCTGGCCTCCGGCCTATCCGAAAGTCTGGTCACCAAGATTTTCAGCAGTCGCAAGGAAGGTTTGAATCGTCTCTTTTCCGGTGACGATTTCAAATTCTTCGACAGCCACGGCAACTTTACCGGCGATCATCTGAAGGTGGTTGAAGAGATCAATGCCAAGATCAAGAGCCGCTATGTTGACGGCCGCACACTCGAATCAGACCTTTCCGGTGCACCATGGGGCTATTCGTTCGGAACTATCGTTTCAACCTTAGCCGCGCTCCTGCGTGCCGGTCGCCTGTCGGTCAAATACAATGGGGATACTTGGTTCTCCCATGAGCAGAGCGGCATTCAGGAAGCATTTACCAATGCCACCAAGTTTAAATCCGCTTCCTTCAAATCCATCACGGCCACGCTGACTGCCGCCCAGAAAAATCAGGCTGTCCAGTTGTTGATGGATCTGGAAATCGAGTCTCACGCCGGGCGCAAGGTGGATTGGAACACCAACGACTTTGATCTGGCAGACAGTATCAGACACATGGCCGATCATTTCATCGGCGCACTAACAACACTCGGTGATACGGTTGATGGATTTGAATCCCTGTTCCCGACAGTCGCAGATCAAAAGCAAACCTTACTGAGCTATGGCGGCAAGGTCACGGAAAGCAACTACATCGAAAAAGTCGAATATCTGCTGACCAACAGCGATCAGTTTTCCAGCGCCATCCAAACCATTCTGAAGGCTCAGAAGTTTATCAAAAAGAACTTCTCCAAAGTCAGAGAGTTCAAACGCTTCATTGAAGAGGTGGTCAGCGAACTCAAAAAGGCGGATCGGACCGACAACAGTATCAAGGAAGCGCACGAAGAGTTTAACCGCTTGTACAAGCAGGACATGGTCAAAAACTTCGGCAGCCTGCAACAGCAGGTGCAGATTGTTAAGGACAGCTATTACAAGCTGATCAAGAACGCCGCAGCCGGAATGAGCCATGAATACCAGCTGCTCAGCGGCAAGATCGACGCAGCCCTAAGAACCCTGAAAGGCTACCCAGCCGACTTGAATGTTCAGAACCAGAGAAAGCTGGACGAACTCAAGCGTTACTGCTCGGACCGGATCATCAAAGAGCCGGTGCTGGAATATGCCATTACCTGTAAGAACTGCGGCTACTCACTCTCGGATATTCTGAACTACACGGCACTGGCTCCGACCAAGGATAACGAGCTCCTGATTCTTCAATGCGGATTTATTGCCGAAGCACCCAAACCGGAAGTGCCAGAAACCCCAGATGCACCGAAGAAACAGCGGAAAGTGAAGTTGAGTGTTCACAGTCAGAAGATGACTGCCGGGGAATACCGCAAGGTGCTGAGTGGTCAATTACAGGCACTGGCAGGATTGAGCGATGCCGACGAAATCGAGCTGGAGATTGAATAATGGAACCACAAGATTTAACCGCGAAAAACGCAAAAGGCGCAAAAGGGGAAATGCTTTTCAAGCAGGAGAGCTATGACATTCAGGGTGCGGTATTTGAAGTTTATCGTGAGATGGGCTGTGGGTTCCTTGAAGCGGTTTATCAGGAATGCCTGGAAAAAGAGCTTTGTAAACGTTCCATTCCCTTTCAGCCGCAAGTTGAGCTTCAACTCAATTATAAAGGCGAGATGCTGAATCAAACCTATAAACCAGACTTTATCTGCTATGACAAAATTATCGTTGAAATTAAAGCAGTTAAAGAACTTGCTCCAGAGCATAAAGCCCAGCTCTTAAATTACCTGAAAGCGACAGGTCTTGAACTGGGGTTACTCGTAAACTTCGGCAATTACCCTAAAACGGAAATAATTCGAATTGCTAATACAAATTTTCGCGATTTTAGCGCCTTTCGCGGTTCAAAAAAGGATCTTACATAATGAAACTACCTGAACATGTAGATAAGCTCCGAGACCTCATTGAGGCGGCTTTTGATAAACATTTCGCCCGGCTGGGGATTGGTAAAGCCAAGCTCTTAGAAGCAGACAAACTTCCTGCTGAAGTAAGGGAAAAAAGAGAACGATACGAACGTATCCTCGAAAACCATATTGGGGAAACCGGCGATTAC
>Ga0209723_1001186_pt1 | contig 42732 bp, 30 predicted proteins | sample BiotimSIPDNA_2_FD_185750 | JGI IMG/M metagenome (GOLD analysis project Ga0209723, IMG submission 185750) | Anaerobic biogas reactor microbial communites from Washington, USA - Biogas_R2 time_0 SIP DNA (SPAdes) (version 2) | ecosystem: Engineered > Bioreactor > Anaerobic > Unclassified | place... | reverse complement strand
AAAGGGAAATCGTCCAGTAGGTAAAAAGGTGTTTTGCCAAGGAATGCCCTTTTCTTCCGACGCCTTAGCTGCTGCAGTAGCAAGACAGACTGGCCAGACGGTGATAGTGCCGCCAAATCCTGGGACGATAGGCGCCGTTGGGATTGCCTTGTTGGCAAGGGAGCAATTGGATGTAAAGGCCGAGCCGCTACAATTGGAGTCGTTTTTAAAAGCTAAGGTGGTTAAGAGAGACACCTTTACCTGTAAATCTACAAAGGGCTGCGGCGAGCCTGGCAACAAATGTCAGATAGACCGCCTGGTTACTGATGTTGCAGGAATCAGAGGTAACTTCACATGGGGTGGATCGTGCAGTCTTTATGACAAAACTGCTGGCAGGAACAAGTTACCTAACAAAGCCCCAGATCCAACAAAGGAACGAGAGGAACTGGCTAGGGATTTATATGCAAAAGTCCAGGAGCCAGATGGGGAAGATGCTAAAGGAGTCATTGCCTTAACTGATGTTTTTGAGCTTAAATCCTTGGCACCGTTTTTTGCTAGTTTCGTACGCGCCTTAGGTTTTGAACCCATGGTGTTTACTGAGGCCAATCAAAGAATCCTGCGCAAAGGTATTGAGATTAGCGAGGTTCCATGGTGTGCGCCTATGCAGATGTTTTATGGTGTGGCTGAACAAATGGCGCAGTCTGATGTGGATTTCATCTTGGTACCCATGATCAGGGAACTTCCAAGGCCGGCTGATGAACGAACATCTGTTACTTGTCCTGTCGTTCAGTCGGCGCCAGCTCTTTTGAGGCAATCAATTTGGCGACGAGGTGATGCCCCAAAACTGCTGGATCCAGTAATTGAAGTTGGGCCTGAAGGAATTCATTCCAAGGATTTCAAAAAGTCAGTAAGGGAACTGGCAAGATCTTTGGGCGTGGGGGAAAAGTGGTATCAGGCTTGGAAAAAGGCGGTAAAGGTCCAAGATGGTTTTGATAAAAAGTGCCTGGAGATTGGCCAAAGGGCGTTGGACTGGGCAAAGGAAAAAGGCCTGCCAGTTATAGTGCTTTTTGGGCGGGTTTATACCCTATATAACGATGTTTTAAACTCGAATGTGCCGAGGATTTTGCGAGAGCTGGGTGCTTTGGCATTGCCAGTTGATTGCTTGCCTTTGGCACCTGAAACCCCTGCGTTTACAGATATTTACTGGCGTCACGGTCAGGCAAATGTCAGGGCTGCACATCAGGTGCGCCGCACTGAGGGCCTTTATCCTGTTTATTGCTCGAACTATTCGTGTGGGCCGGACAGCTTTGTGATGCACTTCTTTTCCTGGCAGATGGCCAACAAGCCTTGGGCTGTGATTGAGACTGACGGCCATTCTGGTGATGCTGGGACTAGAACGCGACTTGAGGCGTTTTTGTTTTGCGTAGAGCAGGATAGGTCGCTTGATCAAAAAACCAGAGACAGCAGGCTTGTAAATGATTTTAGGACGATTGATGGAGTCAGTCAGGACATCCCGACCACCAAGAAAAACGATGATTTGTTGCTGATACCTCCAATGGGGGTGGCCGCTTATGCAACTTCTGCTGCCTTGAGGGGTGAGGGGATTCGTTGTGAAACGTTACCGCTTCCAGACCGAAAGGCGCTTGAGCTTGGACGAAAGAACACCTCTGGAAAAGAATGCGTTCCAATGATTATTACCGCTGGTTCGATTTTGCAGCGGCTTGAAAAGGACAGGCATACCAATGAGCGTTTTGCTTATCTGATGCCAACTGCGGATGGCCCTTGTCGTTTTGGGTCTTACAACCTGCTTCACAAACTGATTTTCGAGCGAAACGGTTGGGCTGACAGGGTAAAAATCGTTTCGCCTTCAGATGAGAACTACTTTGAGGGTTTGCCTGCAGATTTTCAGGTTAGAGTCTGGACTGGGATGGTGGCTGGGGATGTGTTGCTGGCTGCCTTGCATGATGTTCGACCGGTGGAAACAGTCCCAGGTGCCGCCCAAAAGATATTTGACCAGGCGTTTTCAAAGCTGATGGATGTGTTGGAAAATCCGCCGAGGCATACCTTGGGGCAGGCTATTTTGGATATCCCAAAGACTATGGGAGGGGTGCGTCCAGTTCTCGAAGATGCAGCGAAGGAGTTTGCGCAAATCAAGGACTTTGACAAAGTTCTTCCAACTGTCGCTTTGACAGGGGAGATCTATGTTCGATTGGACCCATTTGCCAATGATTTCATGATCGACAGGTTGGAACAGTGCGGCCTTAAGGTGAGGCTCACTCCCTTTATTGAATGGATTGAGTATGCATCCTGGACTTACAGGAAGAGGATCTTGGATGGGCGACCTTCGCCAACTGATTCGCCTCCTTCTGTTTTCCTGACCGGAGCTATTCAGGAAGACATCATGGACCGCCTGTGGGACACCATGGCACAGCATTTGGGGTGGGGCCATAGAACCACGGTTCTGTCATCTTTGGATGCTGGTGGGGAGTATGTTTCCAAAGACCAGCTTGGTGAGGCGATCTTGACTGTAGGCGCACCTCTAGCCGAGTACAAGGCAGGTGAAATTGATGGTGTTGTGTCGGTGATTCCTTTAGAGTGTATGCCAGGTAAGATTGCTGAGTCTCACTACCTAAGTGTTGAACAGGATTACGGATTGCCATCCATGACCTTGGAGATTATGGGCGATTCGGTAGATCAGCGTTCCATTGAAGATTTTGCTTTCACAGTCAAGGAACATGCACGTACAAGACAAAATGGTGCGCATCAAAACTCAATGACCAAGAATATTGGCTGGAAGCTTGGGCGAAAAGTAATAAGCACGGCCTTGACGGCATCAGCAATGGTGCCTTTGTTTGAACGCAAAAATGGGGTTGCTGCCGCTTCTGGAAGGCAAGAAATATACTTGACTCCATCGCGACATCCGGTTACTTCCAGGAAGGGGGCTAACCATTCGGGAGATGTGTAAGTGGCTTCTAACAAACGACGTGAACAGATTTTGGCCGCGGCTCAGGTGGTTTTTGCTGACAAAGGCTATCACGCAACTGGAGTGTCGGACATTATCGCTAAGGCCGGTATCGCCAGAGGCACTTTCTATCTTTATTTCGATGGTAAGCGGGCCATTTTCGATGCTTTGCTAGACCGGATCTTTGAAGACCTGTTGGCAAGGATCTATCCCATCATTATTCCGCAATCTCCAGATGAAGCCACTGTTGAATCCCAGATTCGAGATAACGCCATGAGGTTGATCCAATGCCTGATGGAAGATAAGGATGCTGTAAAGATCCTGATGGCCGAGGCTGAAGGTCTTGACGAAGGTGCCCAAAATCGCCTGATGGCCTTTTATGGGCGCCTTGGCGAGTGGCTTGCTGAATCGCTGGACGACGGAGTTTCTTTGGGGATTATTCACGCCTGTAATACAAAGGTCACGGCGCATGCATTGATTGGGTCCCTAAGGGGCGTGTTGTGGGCATGGGCCATGGGGCTGGTTGAGCTGGATGAGCAGGCATTTGTCAATGAGTTGCTGGCGTTTTTAAGAGGCGGGCTGCTGATTTGACAGGGGGCAGGGTCAGAGTGAAGGGTGCGGGACAGGAAGACGATTGTGCTGTTTAGCAGAATCTGGAGCTAAAAGAAGGTCGAGAGGGCACCCAGCAACATGGTCCGGGGGTTAGCCTTGCTTGATTGCCGCCTTTCTTGCCCTTCTTCGCTCTATCCATGCGATGAGGGCCATCATCACTATTGTGGAGGCCGCTAGGCAGGTGATTTCGCCGACATTGGCCAAGATTCCAAAGCTTTGCAAAGCCATGTTAGAGGACATGATCAAAGAGGCGAATCCCAGCATGGTTGTTAATGATGCCAGCATGACAGCGGCCCCGGTCGTTTGGATGGCCTCAGCCACACCTCCCTTTCCAACGGCCCTGTATCGCTCAATTATGTTTGCTCCATAGTCGACTCCATCGCCTAACATGATAGGAATGACAACAAAGTTCAGGAAGTTCAGTTTGATATCAAATACCGCCCCAATGCAGATCATCCAAAGGGTTCCTAGCACCGCAGCCAACAACACTGAACCTGTATAAAGGCCAGATCTAAACGCTACAATTAGCAATAAAAAGATCCCAACCACAGCGATTACCGTGACTTGGGTCCCATCGTTAATGATGGCGTCGATCATGTCCGCAAACACAAGCGGTTGGCCTGATGTCAGGAAAGTGTCTCCTTCACCTGGGATGCCACGCAAAAACTTTGCAAATTTCAAAAGATAACGCCCATCAAGAAGGCTATTGCCAGGTTTAGCGTACACATAAAGGATTCTGCCTCTAGTGCCATCGCTTTCTGTAAATGGGCGGGCAACGATTTCAGGGACATCCTCGATTGTCAACACCCTCAGCCTTTCAGGCGGGCGATATTCCAGCACTTTTTCGCGTTCAGACGGCGTCAGAAAATCAAGCTTGGAATCCACCAGCTCTCGCAACTCCCCAAGCACTGCAAGTTTGGCTTCCTGATCCTTTGGCAAAACGTCAAAAACTGTTTTGACATCACCAACGATATTGTCGGCACCCTCCGCGCTTAAAATTCGCTGTTTAATATCCAAGACATCCGCCAATTCATCAGCTACTACGGGCGTCGGAGATTGTGGTAACTCGAAAATTTTGTCGATTTCCTTGGACAATTTTGCGGAACCACGCTCGATTCCAACTTTGTTGCGTAGCTTACGAAAATCGTACTGGAACGGGTCCTTAGCGTAGGGGATGAAGGCTAACAATCCAGCGAAGGTAAGTGCTGAAGATGCAAGCAGGATTTTCCCGGGATGATTAGCAACAAAACCGCCAATCTTGCCCGAAATAACTCCAACACCCTTGCTTTTGCCAGACAGGGGCTTCAGGCGATGAGCCAACGTTATCAATGCAGGCCCAGTGGCAAAGGTGACTATCCAGCACATCAACATGCCAACGCCACCGATGATCCCAAACTCACGAAAACCCCTGAATCCGGCGAAAATCAGAGCTCCATAGGTAATGACGGCTGCAAGAGAGGCAACCGCTGTTCCTCGGATGGTTCCACGCACCGAGGTTTTTAGGGATTTTTCCAGGGAATCAGGGCCGCCAACTCGGATTTCCTCTAGGAAACGTGCCATCAGCATAATCATGAAGTTGACGCCGTTTCCAACGATGATGGCCGACAAAAATGCGGTGGCGGCGTTGAAGTGCCCAATGGTCAAATATGCGAAGGCCAAAGCTATTATCGCCCCTAGAATTACAGGCATTCCAGTCAGCATGATGGCGCGAAGGCTGCGATAGTGAAGAATCAGCAGTCCAAAAATAGCCAGCAACGCTATGATTGAAATGAACCCAATGTCCGTGGCAAGGGCGTCTCTTTCTTCAAGTTGAGTTTTGACATCACCGGTAAATCCAACCGTGAGTTCTGGGTGATAATTTGATGGAACAAGCTCATCTACCTTTTTTTGGACTGCAGCCACAAGTTCATCGCCATGATTTAATTCAGATTTTGTGGCTGGCGGCCTTACAAAAATTGCGATGATGTCTCGATCAGGGGTTGTGTAATATCCGCCTGGATAGCGGTCCTGGACCTTGGCTTTTTCTTCGTATTTTTTGCGAAACTCGTCGATTCTTAGGTCCGTTTTTTCAACCGGAGTGTCGTCCAAGGACTCGAACAAAGCCGCCTGTGTTTCCTCTTTGATGCGCTTTTTAAGGCGATCTCTAAGGTCCACCAAATCTTCAAGGTCAGCAAATAACCACTGGTTATCCTTATAAAACTGCGTCAGGTCCCTGATGTTGTAGTCGATAAACTGAATCATATCAGGTTGCAGTTCTTCAAGTTTGACAACTAGATCCTCTGCAAAACGCTGGGAAGTTTCCAAATCAGGCGATTTGATTGCGACAGTTAGAGTTGCATAGGATGAAACTCGCTGTTTTAAGCGTTCCAGATTTACAACCGAAGGAGAATCTGTTGGCAATAATTCAATAAAGTCACTTTTTAACGTCAGATTAAGCGCCGTCAAACCACTGACTATTAGAATCGTTGTGGCGATGGCGAAGATTAAAAACGGCCTGCGGACGGAAAAAGAAACCCACCGATCAATAAAACTTGAACCTTTGGTCATGCCTCCTCCCGGTGACCCTACACATACGAAAGGGTGCAATTTATCGGTAGATCGCACCGGTCAGAACCATATGCCAGCAATGAATTTGTTGCAAGAATCAGGAGCTACTTATTCTGAGATTTTTAGAATTAACCTCATAAATTCGCCCAAACGCGCATTAACTATCGTCTGATAGATGACTAATGCTGAAGATACATTGCTGATGTGGAAAAGGCCATGAAAACAAAAATAGAGAGCGCTTTTTCTAATATAATTACCTGTAGGTGTGATAGGATTCCTAACTTTTGTTTTGCGTTATCCAAAATAGCGAAGCGTTTTCCAAGATAGCGAAGCGTTATTTAAGATAGCGATCTGATAATAGATTATGGATACCAACTTTGGAGGCTTAAAGATGCGTTTCACATCGGTGCTTTTTAGTGTAGCTGGGGCTGCTTTTGTGCTTGCCCTCATGACTGGATGTGGTGATGACCAGACTCCGCCAACAGACGCGGTTGTGTCTGAGGATGTCGTAGATAACGAAGGAATTCAGGGGGATATCGATTCAGACACGTCCACCGACTTAGATGACCGTGACGACACACAGGTGGATACTGGTGACCACGGGGACGATGCAGACACCAACGACGTGCCAGATGACGAAATTAGCGGTCCCACAGGTTATGTGTCCGCTCGTAAAGTGACAACGGTTGATGACCGCATTGGTGGACTGAATGCGTGGGGAGCCGTGGGGCGTTCTTGGCTTCTTGAAAATGACCTGGTCAGATTCGCCATTCAAGACAAAGACACTGGTGTCCACCTTTACCTTTATGGTGGAAACCTGATTGATGCTGATTTAGCTAAGGCTGAAGGACGTGAAGACAACGACCACTTCAGGGAGATTTTCCCCGTCGTTCAATTTAGAGTCGCTAAAATCGAGACAATTGAGGTTATAGCCGATGGCTCCAATGGTAGAGAGGCGATTTTAAGGGTCAAGGGCCCCGACGTTAGCACTGGGATCGTTCCGCTGCTCGACGACATTGCCTCGCCTGTCGGTGCGATAATCCAAACAGATTACATTCTTCGACCAGGTGAGCCGTGGCTGAAGATGCGAACCACTGTGTTCAACAATTCACCTAAGTTTCCCAAAAATGGGATTATGACCGGAGATTTCATCGCATTTGGTGGCGCTGCTCACATCTTTACCCCAGAGGGCGGTTTTACTGGTGCCCCATCTGATGTGTCAGCTCTTATTGGAGCAGCTTCGGGTATTGCCTATGGTTACACAGTTGAAAAAGGGAAGGTCGGTGTCCCGCTGATCGATGCAAACGGCACTATTGGGATCTTGGACCCACTGGATGTCCCAGCTGATGGTTCCGCGTATTTCGACCGTTATTTGATAATTGGTTCTGATATCGCCCAAGTGTTGGGGTATGTCCACCAAATTCGCGGCGAGGCTTCATTTGCAGTTAGAGGGACTGTCAAAGGTCCGGATGGACAACCCATTTTTGGGGCCAAGGTAACTGCGTTTCCTGATGGTAAAGCTGATCCTAGTTCCAACGTGAATGCGTTGACTCAAAGTACGGCTCCAGAAGGTGCTTTTGAACTGAAACTTGCTCCTGGCAAGTACGACCTTGTTGCCTCTGCTGCAGGCCGTGTTCGACAGTTCTTTAAAGTTGAGATTACCGATGCTGATGTAGAAAAGGATCTTGAACTAGGGGCCGCTGGAAAGCTTGTATTTACAGTGAAAGAGGCAAATTCAGAAGGTGAAGTTGGCAGGTCTATTCCTGGTAAAGCCTCGTTACAGTGTCTCGATGACACTCAGCGGCCTTGGAAAGAACTTGGTGAGCGGATTAATAGGGACCTGTGCGGCTTGTTGTATTCTGAGTTTGGTACCGAACAAGAGTTCGATGTCGTGCCAGGGGCTTACCGTGTGATTTTTTCTCGTGGGCCTCAGTACGGAATTATGGTCGAAGAGCGACTTGAAGTTGGTACTGAAGAGCCAACCACAGTTGACGCGGTGCTGACTAAATGGGTTGATTATACTGGCTTTTATACGGCTGATCTTCACCAACACACCATTGGAAGCATCGATGCCGAGTTGACCCACAAGGTAAAGGTCATTGAAAACATGGTTGAGGGTGTGGAGATAGCCGCCTGTACAGACCATGACATTAATACCAGTTATCGAGATGCGATTAACGAGCTTGGTGCACAGGAATGGGTCACTCCCATGGATGGGAACGAGGTGTCTGTCAATCTGGTTGGCCATTTCAACGTTTTTACTCCGCAGGGGGAGGTGTTGACCGAGAACTTTGAGCCAGGAAACCTGTTTGACCACACTGGTGGTGGAGTTTTTGGTAACAAAACTCTGGAAGAGATTTTTGATTCCATGGAGGCCATTCCAGGTGTGTCTTTGATTCAAGTAAATCATCCCAGGGATAACTCTGGATATTTTTCCTGGGCTCAATACAATCCTGTTGCCAACAAAGGAGAAAGTAGAGAGAACCCATGGATTGATCGCTTTGACACCGTGGAAGTAAAGGGCAGCTTGGGGAATCCTCAGGACTACCTTGAGTCAAACGATGATGCGATCCAGCAGATGGCTAAAAGGAATCCTGATGATCTGCCAGTTTTGCGAGATTTCTTTGGCCTGATTAATGCGGGGTATAAGGTCTGTGCAACTGGAGCATCCGATGCCCACAACTTGAATGATGGTGTTGGTTATTCCAGAAACTTTGTCAGGCTTGACGCTCCAGACATTGCTTCTGTCACCCAAGAGCAGGTTATTACAGCGATCAAGGGTCAGCGAAACATCGTGTCAAACGGTCCGTTCCTGAGGGTGCGTCATAACGGTGAGGATCGCATGGGCCACGAGGAAGTCATTACCGTTGACGACAATGAGGTGACCTTTAGAGTAACGGTCCAGGCTCCGCCGTGGATTGAGGTTGACCGTCTGACAATCTATGAAAACGGTCGACCGCTTTCACTTAAATGGGTTGAAGGCGCTGTGGTTCAAGATATAGAGGCAGAGGTCGGAACTGAAATGGTTGCGGCCATTCCAAACCCTGACGACCCCGAGCCGGACCCGGTTATGCGGGTAGATGCTGATGTGCGTTTGTTCCCACAGGCTGATTCTTGGTATGTCTTTGTAGTGCGCGGCAGTGGGACTCTGGGACCAGTTGGAAGCGGGAGCGTCTTTGCTTACACAAACCCTGTGTATGTGGAATTGGATATTCAATAGATTTTCATGGAAACAATATTTACAAATGGAGGAACAAAAAACATGGATCTAGCCAAGGGTAACGCAATAATTGGGCAGTCTGGTGGGCCGACTGCTGTCATAAATCAAAGTCTTGTTGGAGTTATTGAGGCTGCAAAAGCTAGTGGCAAGATAGGCCAGCTTTTTGGTGCCAGACATGGGGTGAAGGGTATCTTAGGCGAGGATTTTGTACATCTTTTTGATGAGCCTGTCGACGTTTTAGAACAGGTCGCAATGACCCCGTCTTCTGCTTTGGGTTCAGTCCGCAAGAAACCGACTCGCGATGAATGCTTGGCCATGTTTGAGGTCATGAAGAAGCGGGATATCCACTACTTTTTCTATATTGGCGGTAATGACAGCGCCGAAACTACACACATCATCCAGCAAGTGGCCCAAGACAGCGGTTATGACTTGGCTTGTTGGCATGTTCCAAAGACTGTTGATAACGACCTGAGGGTGACGGACCATTGCCCTGGCTACGGCAGTGCCGCCAGATTTGTGGCAAGCGCCTTTATGGGTGATAACTTGGACAATCGTTCACTGCCTGGTATCAAAATTAACGTTGTAATGGGTCGGCATGCTGGGTTTTTGACGGCGGCATCCGCGCTTGGGCGCAAATATCCAGATGATGGGCCACACCTGATTTATATGCCTGAGCGTCCAATTACACGTGACCAGATGGTTGAGGAAATTGCCGCTGTCTACAAGCGCCTTGGCCGATGTGTCGTGGCTGTCTCTGAGGGGATTGTTGATGCCAACTCCAAGGACCACCTGACCTTTACCGAGGTGATTGCAAAGGGTAACGAGCTGGCGCGTGACACCCATGGAAACGTGCAGCTTTCAGGCAGTGGTGCGCTTGGTGATTGGTTGATGGACCAAGTAAAGCAAGCTCTCGGCGGTTCTATCAGAGTGCGAGCTGATACGTTTGGTTATCTGCAAAGGTCGTTCCCAGGTGTCATTAGTCCCACCGATGCTGCCGAGGCCAGAATGTGTGGCAAAAAGGCGGTTGAATTTGCACTTTCAGGCATGGGCAGTGGCTCCGTGGCAATGATCAGAAAACCTGGGCCTGATTATGCCATTGAATACAAACCCACGGAACTGCAGAATGTTGCAAAGGAAACCAGGGGAATGCCTGACGAATATATCTGTGAGAAGGGTAACGACATCACGAAGGCATTTATTGACTATGCAAGTCCGCTGATCGGGGAGTTGCCACCGTACGGTAGGCTGAAGGGGATGATTTAGCGGGGGCAGGGCCAGGGACAGGGACGGGGAGAGGGGCAGGGAGAGGGACAGGGGCGTTAATTTTAGTTAGTATTTTTCTTTATTTTCGCTAAAATTCCCGGATGTAGGAGGTGTTAGTTATGCATCGGTTCTATATAACTACTGCATTTGTGGCTGCAATGTTTCTTGCTGGGTGTGGTGACTCGAATGATGATAAAAAGCAATCAGATCGCGGTCCCATCTCGTTGGATTATGGTCAGCCTTCAGGGGATTCGACTCAAACATCCGAGCTGCCGGAGACCGGCGATCCTGGGGATGGCCCGGCCACAGATCTGCCGCCTGGTGACAAGGATTTAGGCGACAGGCCAGATGATCAAGGCCAAACTGATACTGCTCCAACAGGTGATGATGGCTCTGGTGGAGACCCCAGCGATACAGACACGGACCCTGAACCAGATTTACCTCCATGCGATTACGTGAAAAGCGCCACGGGAATGGTCGACAACTGTGACGGCTCCATTACCGACACTACGACTGGTATCACTTGGTACAAGTACAGCCTTTCGGTTACCGATGTTACCTCTGGCTTAGTTGCCTGTAATAGCCTGAATGTGGGTGATAAAATCGGGTGGCGCCTTGCTACTATTGACGAGCTTAGGACCATCATTAGAGGCTGTCCTGCGACTGCAAAAGGTGGAGCATGTCCTATCACGAATACTAACTGGCAAGAGTCGAATAACGGTGATGCAAATTGTAACGGCTGTGACATGAAACAAGGGCCTGGTGACGATGGCTGTTATACCGACCCTTGGTTAAACGATCAGTGTCATTTGGTGCTGTCTTCGACTAAGGTGCCAACGACCACAGGTTCTCCACTGCGTGCCTGGTACGTTACCTTCTATGACGCAAAGATCGAAGTCAACCGCTCAGGCTCTTCACTAAGGTCCGCTTTTGCCAGATGTGTTTGGTACGAACAATAAGACTTTTGGCTGTTAATCTAGCCACCTACTCAAATTCAACAGGTCCGATATCGTAGCCGGCTCCTTTTGGTCTATCATCGTTGTTTAGGTCGGTAGTGAGGCTAAATCCAAGTTCTGACGGGTCAATCCCATTGTCTATCAAGGGGCTGCCCGGTTCTACCTCGTGCGGAACCTCTCCATATTTTGGGTCAGCTTCTATCATATTTTCGATCAGAAGGCATCCAGCATCCTTAGTGCATTTAGAGAAGTCGTCATCAGTTTTTTGGACAACGCAGCTAGTTCCATCGTTGATTTTGCAGAAATCTCCCTCATATACCCAAAACACGTTGTGCGTCATGTACAAGCTTGCGCCAGGCAACAGGCTAATAAAGTTGTTACCTTCATCAGCATCGCTCCCAGCCATGAGAAAAACTGTGTTTGCTATCTGTGCTGTCCCTTCCTGGCCAACCTCCAAAACCTGGAGTTGGGTCAGATTCTGCTGCGAGACGTTGGATTCTTCAGGTAGACCATCAAGTTGCACGCCAGCTTCGTTAAAATCGACATGCGCAGCAGAATTCAAACTGACCAAAGTTCCACTAGAGACAGTTGCTGCGGTGCTTTTCGCAGAGTTCGAGATAGTTGCATTTACAGGGTTAAGTGAAGTCACGGAAACTTGGCTAAGGGCATTAGCTGTTATTGACGCGATATTGCTATTGATCAAATAAACTCTGCCCTGTCCCGATATTGATATTCCTGTCCCTTCTGCTTGGAGGTCTACTTGCAGCTCGTCATCCTGAGCGTCAATTCCATTAGCATGAATCAGCATGTGGCTGACCATTTGGCCGCGAATGAATGCAACTGTCCCCCCGGTGACGTCCAGATATTGACCAGCTAGTTTTGCCTTGATTGTTCCAGCGCTATTATCGATTGTGATGTTGGGGTCTATACCTAGGTTTGTGTCAAATAGTAAAAGTGTGCTGTTTTCAGATATTACAGCAGTTGAACTGCAATTTCTTTCTACTGGGCCAGTTAGTGAATCTTCTTGTATGGATAGCTCGCCTCCTTCAATCCTAGCAAAGATAAGAACGACATCGGAGTTGATAGCCCACAACCCCTTACATGAGACCTCACGGTCATCTGGCACTGTGGTGGTTATCTCGCATCCACGTACTGTAGTGTCTACAACTGTCGCTTCGCCGTCCTCAATGATTATGCCATTTACAGTGGTGTGTTGGCTTGATCCAGCATCACTGCGATAGCCTATGACTTTAATTCTATTCAAAACCAACGAAGACTCCATTGCTCTAATTGCGACAGGTCCCGTTGAGTACAAACTTGTACCACCCGCTTGTGAATCGAATTCCCAAGTTGCAGGATTGTAGCTGGCATGGATTGCGACATCGTTCAACACAACTAAAGACTCGTCGTAGTCGCCGATTGCGACGAAGATGTCTTTTATTTGCTGGGCGCCGGCTTTTTGAATTGCGGTTTTAATTGAATTTACAGGGTCTTCCCTGGTTCCTGCACCATCTTCAGTTCCATCAGGGCTGACAAATATGCCGTTTGCAGTGGCTGCCTTCAGATCTTCACCTGTACAGCCATTGGCGACACCGTCATCGGCCAGTTCTGGGGCTCCAGGGTAAACCGTTGGATTACGGTCATCACAGTCATCTCCATTTGTTGCCCATCCTGGTAGGATTTCAGCTCCGATGCAGCTTTCGATGGGTTCTCCAACACCGTGGCCATCATAATCTGCGTCAACATAAAGGTTGACTAACCGGAATTTTAAAGGGTCATCAGGTGCGCAGTCAGGACCAGCCGCGCATCCTTCCCCATAGCCGTCGCCGTCTGGGTCAACGCATTCTTCAGGTGGTTCAGAATCGTCTTGGCCAGGGTCATCGTCAGTGACTTCGGTTTCTTGCGATACGTCACCATTGTCGTCTGTGTCGGTGTCTTTGACGTCTTCAGACGGCTCTTTCGTGTCAGTGTCATCAAAAGTATCCTCGCTAACGTCGCCAGTATCGTTTCCATTTTCTGGCGACTCTCCACAACCGACGAACACCACAAACAGCCCCGCAATCACGATTGAAAATGCTCTTCTCATTCTGCAAGCCTCCATAGGTTCTGGAGCGACAGTATACCAAAATCTTTTGAGCGCAGGTGTTGATTTGGCCGCCTACTCAAATTCAATATGCCCGATATCGTAAGCAGCCCCTTTTGGCCTATCTCGTTCAAAAAAGTCTTTAAAGAGGTTGAATCCAAGCTCTGCTGGGTCAATTCCCTTGTCTAATAGCGGACTATCATCTTCAACTTTGGTTGGAAAACTTACGTATTTCGGGTCAGCCTCTACCACGTCTTCAATCAGTAGGCATCCAGCTTCCGCAGTGCACTTTAAGAAATCGCCATCCGATTTTTGAACTATGCAACTAGTGCCGTCGTTGACTCTGCAGAAGTCCCCATCCCGTCCCCAAAAGACGTCGTGGGTCATGTACAAGCTTGCGCCAGGCAACAGGCGAATCAGGTTGCTTTTGTCATCAGTGTTGTCCCATTCCAAATCAAAAAGCGTATTAGCCACCAGTGCAGTTCCTTCCTGGCCAACATCTAAGGCCTGCAGTGTGACCAGATTCGCTTCGGAAACGTTGGACCCATCTGGTAAAGCATCATGCTGCAATTCAGTTGAACATGTTATGCCTTTAACATAAGAATTCAAACTGACTAGATTTCCGTTAGAAACAGTAATCGCATTGCTTACGGCGGATTGCGAGATGCTCGCTTCTATTGGGTTAGCTGAAGTTATGGAGGTATTGCTTTCAACTTCGCTTTGCACCGAAGAAATCTGGCAATTGATCAGATATACCTTTCCCTGATCAGAAATCGTTATCCCTCTTCCCAGCGCAACTAGGTCTAGCTGTAAATCATCATCCTGAGCATCCACCTCATCGGCAAGAATCCGCACAGTACCGCCCGTCCAGGCATTGACGAGTTTGACTTCTCCACCTGAAACGTCCAGATATCGTGCTGTTGATTTTGCCTTGATTGCTCCAGCGCTTTTCTTGATTTCGATTTTCGAATGGGAGTTCAGGATTAACCCCCTTATCAAAACCTTGCTTTGTTCTGCAACCACGGCAGTTAAATTGCTGTTTCTTTCCACGGGACCAATAACCGAGTCTTCTTTAATGGACAGGCTGCCAGCCGAAATATCCGTGTAGAAAACTCCAACCTCGGAATTGATGGCCCACAAGCCTTTACATGAAACCTCACGGTTGTCGGGCACGGTAGTGGTTATGCCGCACCCGAGAATATGACTTTCTACAATTGTTGCCTTGCCTTCCTCAATGATCACGCCGCTGGCCGTGGTGTGTTCGCTTGGTCCACCCGAACTATGATAACCGTCGACATAAATCCTGTTTAGAACCAGCGAAGACTCCATTACTCTGATTGCGACTGGTCCTGTGGAAACCAAGTCGGTAAGAGCCTCCTTGCCAAGATCCCAATTTCTTTGTGGATCATAGCCGCCGTGAATTGCGACATCGTGCATTACAACCAAGGACTCATGGTATTCGCCGCCCGCCACGAAGATATCCCTCAACTGTGCGGCTTTGGCTTTCTGAATCGCGGTTGTGATGGATTTTACAGGATCTTCCCTGGTTCCGGCACCGTCTTCACGGCCTAAAGAGCTGACAAATATCCCGCTGGCAGTAGATGCCTTCAGATCTTCGCCTGTACAACCATTGGCGAGGTCGTCGTCGGCTATTTCTGGGGCTCCAGGGTAAACCAATGGGTTATTGTCATCACAGTCATCTCCAGAGGTTGACCATCCAGGGGGGACATCGGCACCAATGCACAGTTCCTGGGGGTCTCCGGTGCCGTGGCCATCATAATCTGCGTCAACATACAGATTGACCAGCCGGAATCTTAAAGGGTCATCAGGTGCGCAGTCAGGACCGGCCTCGCATTCTGGCCCATAGCCATCGCCATCTGGGTCAACGCACGGATTGGGTGGTTCATGGTCGTCTTGGCCAGGATCATCGTCAGTGACTTCAGCCTCTTGTGGCGTGTCACCACTGTCCTTTGTGTCGGTGTCATCACTGTCTTTAGGAGGTTGTTGGCTGTCGGTGTCGTCGAAAGTATCTTCGCCAACATCGCCAATGTCGTTTTCGTTCTCTGGCGATCCTCCACATGCTACGAACGTCGCAAACAGTCCCGCGATAACGATTGGAAACAGTCTTCTCATTTTGAGCGCCCCATTGATGCTTAGACGATCATATATCAATTTTTTGCTGGGGTGGAGAGGTAATTTATAGAGGAATTGTGCTTTAGTCTTGGGCAGGTACAGGGACGGGGTCAGGTACAGGTACAGGTACAGGGACGGGGACAGGTACAGGGACGGGGACAGGGCTTAGGAGGCTGGGGCCTCTGGTGCCTCAGGGGCTGGTGCATCTGGGGCTGGTGCATCTGGGGCTGGTGCATCTGGGGCTGGGGTCTCTGGTGCGGTTGAGGCCTCAGGGACTGCTGCATCTGCTGCTGGTGCCTCGGTTGCCGCCTCTGGAACTGCAGACTTTTTGGTGTACGAGTAAGCGAAAGTCAGCAAAAGCATGTTTTGAAGCTGCCATTCATCAATCAATTGAGGCTGGCGAAGGGCCTTGAAGGTGTAATCAAGAGATGCCCATGAAAACAGCTTGAATGAAAGAATAGCTCCAAGTTCAGCGTTGGTCAGTGATGCGGCCGATCTGGTGTCTCCAGCTTCCTTTTGCCTAATCGAAGGAATCATCGTTTCTGCAAACACCTTGTACGTTAATTTCTTGTCATAAAACGCCCCTTGTACGACTATGGCTGCTTCAAAACCGGCCTGAGCATAGTTTTTCAAGCGAAGCACTTCCAGGTCGCCGTTTTCACGAACATCACCCATAGCATATTGTCCATTTGCAAAAACCTGATGGGAACCAAAGCCAGCACGAATCAGGACTTCAACCTCTTCCTTGCCAACTGGTCTGGCAAATGCACCAACTGATTCCTTCAAGGTCAAAGGCAGAAAAGAGTCGCTCAAGTGCAGTTTTTTTCCTTTAACAACCTTGTCTGTACCAGTATTAGGATCAATTTCACCCTTGTACACATAGTTGCTCATCTCAGCCCGATAATCGGTGTTTTCAAAGATAGATGTGTCCAGAACAAACCTGGCGAATGGACCCATCCATGGGAATTTCTTTGGTTTATAAAAATAGATCGATTCAAATAGTAGGCGGTCCGCAGTCTTTAAAAACTGCTTAATCGGCGGCCCATACGTGAAAGTCTCCAAAATAGACAGCGTATTTCGCCAGTCATGGCCGTTCCTTGAGTAAGAAATCATTCCATCAAAGGACGCTCCCAAAGTGACGGCAGAACCATTTTCCTGACCTACAACATTTGCGTTGTGGGTAAAGTTGAGGTTCGCGCCTACTCTCAACGTGCCAACCCATCCAGGCTCAATTTCGGGAGCTGTCACTTTGCCTACGTACTGTGTTTCCAGGGCGGTTGCCCCAACCGGGGTCATCAGAGCCGTCAGTAGCGCAACTCCCAGAAGATAAAAGGTTTTTCTCACATTAAACTCCAGTTCAAAACAGTGGGACCAACATCAGGTCTTACGTTTAACCGGCGGATTATATACAAAGCTTATGTTTTGGAGCAAGAAATCGGGTGATTTTGGTGTGATTTTGGTGTGGGGATCAAATGTAAAACATTGTATGGCCTTCCAGTTCCGATTGGCGGTCTACCAAAGTGGCCAATGTTATTCCCTGCAACACTCTTTCAGCAGCCTCGTCTACTTGTTGCCAGACTTCTCTTAAAGCGCAATAAGCTGGAAGCGTACAGGGTGAGCCATCCGCTGTCTTGATCCCACATGCAGAACAAAGAGCAGTGCTATCGACCGCCAATATGATGTCATGTAACAGTATGTTTTCAGGGTGGTTAGCCAAGGCGAACCCTCCACCTGGGCCTCTGATGCTGCGAATCAGACCTGCCCTGCGTAAATCGAGCAACAGTTGGTCCAAGAACGCCTTAGGGATATCGGCAGATTCGGCGATATCCTTTGCTCGCATGGGATGAAGGTCAATGTGCTGTGCCAGTTTCATCAAAGCCAAAACTGCGTACTCTGTCCGTGCGGAAATCCTCATTGGCCCCTCTTAGGTTTTTTCTGTGATTTTTCCAGAGCTTCTATTCGCTGCGTCAGCTCTTCAACTTTTTTGTACAGGATCTCAATTTCTTTCTGTGCATTAGTAATGCTTTTGACAGTAGATACGAAAAACTGAAGTTGTTCATCGGCGCGGTGCTGTACATCTTCGTATGCTTTAACCGTGTGTGAGACGAAATCTTTCAGCTCCTCGGGAGGTTCAACCTTTATCAGCTTTTGAATGGTTTTCTCAGCTTCTTCTCTTAGGGCAGCCACAGGCGCCAAGCGTTTATGAATGTACTCGCCACCAGAATGTAAAAGGGTAAGGAGCCGTTGGATCGGGGCCACCGGTCGATTACCCTTTTCTTCGGCCAACAATACTTGGGCCAAAGTAATCTTGGTAATGTCCTCACTGGTCTTACTGTCGATTACTCTGATTTCAACACCATCGCGAACAAGATCCGCTATCTCGTTCAGGGTGATATACCGACTATCAGTCATGTCGTATAATTTTCGGTTTGGGTAACGCTTGATTGTTCGCATTTTCGCCTCTACATAACGGTGCGATGTTACACGCGAGTTTATCTTTTAGCAAGATTGCGTCTGTCAAACAGTCTGTAATCACGAGGTTTCTGCATTCAACTCATCAAGGTTGATTGACTTCTTTATCGGCTCGCTGATAATCAATCGGGCGAAAGTGGGGGCCGTTTAACGGAGAAGGGACCGATGAACCAAGAGCAAGATACACTGCAAGAAGGATTTTTTACGACAAGTGTGCGAGCGGCCTTGAACTGGGGGCGCAAGTACTCCTTGTTTCAATATCCTTTTGTTACTGCCTGCTGTGGCATGGAATACATGTCTGTCAGTTGTGCTCACCACGATGTGGCTCGTTTTGGTGCTGAAGTCCCAAGGTTTACCCCAAGGCAAAGTGATTTGCTTTGGGTTGTTGGCACCATTACACACAAAAACGCTCCGGTTTTGAAGCGGATCTATGATCAAATGTGTGAGCCAAAGTGGGTTATCGCATTTGGTGTGTGTGCTTCAAGTGGCGGATTTTATGACAATTATGCCGCTGTGCCTGGGATCGATCACATAATCCCGGTTGATGTCTATCTCCCAGGCTGTCCCCCACGTCCAGAGCAGGTGTTTGATGGACTGATGATGCTTCAAGAGAAGATTCAGCGCGGTCCGATGATGTTGAAATAGCAGGAGGTAAGTCATGTCTGAAGCGTTGGAACTTCGTGCTTACACCTTCATTGATAGCTTGCAACCCCAATTGGCCTCGTTTATTGCCACTGTTGCTCGCGGTTTTTTGCCACTTGAGGATCAAGCCGCTCTTTTTGTCGAGATATCACCGGGTTTGCACATTAATGTCCTTACTGATTTGGTGGTGAAAAGGACGGCTGCTATTCCAGGGATGCAAATCGTCGAAAGAGCCTATGGGCTTCTTGAGGTTCACCACCAGGATCAGGGCCAGATTCGAGAGGCTGGTAGAATCATTTTTGAGAATCTGGGTTTAAAGGAAGAAGATCGACTAAAGCCACTTATCACATCAACTCAGATGATTACTGGCGTCGAGAACTACCACACTCATCTGATTAACACCATGCGCCACGGGCAGTTTTTGTTGAAGAACGAAACGCTGCTTGTGGTCGAGTGTCACCCTGCTGCTTATGCTGCCATTGCCGCTAATGAAGCTGAAAAGGTGGCCCCCATCAATCTCCTTGAGATGATTAGCTTTGGGGCCTTTGGGCGTCTTTACTTGGGTGGGCCTGAAGACAACATCCGTGAAGCGTCTGCCGCGATTGAAAAAACCTTGGCGGGCCTTGATGGGCGGCCAAATGCTGGCAAGTCTTTGGTGTACTAAACCAACATTTTTGTTACCTGGATTTCTTGGATAGAATTGGCTATCAAAAGTCATTGCACTATAACGCATTAATTTCGTATAATCCCGCGAGCATCGGAGGTAGGTATGCGAGAACTCAAGCTTGTGTTGATGGGGACTTTTCTGGCTGTGTTTGTCATGGGATGTGGGGGTTCAAAGACTACAGACCCAGACTTTAGTCCAGACACTCCGACAATGGATCTTAACTATGGCGAAGACACGCCTGATGATGACCAAGCTGAGCCAAGGGAGGATTTGGTTGCTGACGAAGCTGAGCCTGAGGTTGAAGACTCGGATGAGGCAGATACCTACGTCCCACCTGAACCTGGCACCTTCGGCTATCCATGCAAGGATGGTAATGACTGCCATTCAAACTTCTGTGTTGACACCCCGACTGGAAGTGTTTGTACAACAACCTGTGTTGCCGATTGTCCACAGGATTGGGCTTGTAAGATGACTTCGGTTGCTGGCGATCCCATCTCAATCTGCATGCCAATATTTTTGACCCAATGCGATCCTTGCGTCGAGACACGGGACTGCAACTCCGACATGGCTGGAGGTACGTCGCTGTGCCTGGACATGGGGAATATTGGCAAGTTTTGCGCCGCTGATTGCTCAATCGATGGCTACTGTCCAAAGGGATACTTCTGCAAGGACATAACGCTGCCAGGTGGCGCTGTTGCAAACCACTGTGTGCCGGAAGACGATGCAGAATGCGTGTGTTCAGTCCGAGCCATCAACTTGGGAGCGTCGACCGTTTGTCATGCTGAAAATGAGCACGGCAGATGCCCTGGTGAGAGGCGATGTTCAATCCATGGATTGTCAGAATGTAACGCGAAAACACCTCGTCCAGAGGCTTGCAATGGTGTGGATGACAACTGTAATGGGTTGACCGATGAAGGTCTTGAGCGCTTTCCGTGCGAAAAGAAGAACGAGTTCGGTACTTGCGAGGGGTTTGGTTTTTGTTCCAACGGTACAGTAATTGACTGTGATGCCCGAGAACCACAACCGGAGCTATGTAATGGAATCGACGATAACTGTAATGGTCAGACTGATGAGGATCTTTGCTACGATGGAAAGGATTGTACAAGAGACACTTGTGTTCCTGGTGCAACCCCTGAAGAATATACATGTGTTTACACCCCAATTGCCGGTCCATGCGACGACTTGAATCCATGTACCATTGGGGACCGCTGTGACGACCAAGGAAACTGTCTGCCTGGTAGTTTGAAGAATTGTGATGACTTAAACCCATGTACCGATGACTTTTGTGACCCTGGCACTGGTAATTGTGTGCACACGTACAATTCGGCCCCATGTGAGGATGGTAATTTCTGTACACAAAACGATTACTGCCTGAATGGTGCTTGTAGATCTGGCACTACGAAAAACTGTCTTGACGACAATCCATGCACAAAAAATGAGCGATGTAACCCTGCAACTGGCGAGTGCGACTGGGATCCTGCTGATGGTGTGTCCTGTGATGATCAGGATCCGTGCACAGTAAATGACGTATGTTCCGGTGGAAAGTGTATTGGTCCCGATGACTTCTGTGAGGGTACTGTTTGTCAGCCTCAGGGGGACCAAGTTATTTGCACTTATTCTTGTGTTGTTGTTCCGTTCATCGGCAACGCAACATGCCCGTGCCTTTGTCTCTAGGCCTTTTTCAGAAACCCCCAGAGATCCTTTTTGCTGTGCTGTGGAATAAAATCCAGCCGAAGTGCGTTCTTGCAGGCACTGGAGGTCGTATGGCCATTTGGAAAAGTCGCAAGTCAAATTCAGAAAGATTTAAAAGGGAGGCGTTGCCTCACCTTGATGCCGTTTATCGTTTTGCGCTGACCATGACCCATGATGGAGCTTTGGCTGACGATTTGGTGCAAGAAACCTACATGAAGGCGTTGGCAGCTTTTGATTCGTTTCAAGAGGGCACCAATTGTAAGGCTTGGCTGTTTCGTATTTTGCGCAATACCTTCGTGAACCAGATTCGCGACAGGCGTAAAGAGGTGGTTGTCGAGGAGATTCCTGAAGGTTTAGGGGCTTTATGGTCTGATTCTTCGTCGTTTTCGGACCCAGAATCCGCTGTGATCCTGGCTTCAACGCGCCAGCAATTGCAAAACGCCTTGAATTCATTGCCAATCGATTTTAGAACAGCGGTTTCCTTATCTGATATTGAAGGGTTAACGTACCAAGAAATCGCTGATGTTATGGCTACCCCCATTGGAACTGTCATGTCTAGGCTGTATCGCGGCAGGCGGATGATGAAGGAGTATTTGTTGAAACAAGGACAGCAAAGTAACTCACAAGGAAAAGTGCTGTCGTTAGTTGGTTCAAAAACTGGAAGGGGAGGTTGATATGGACTGTGAACACCTGCCCAAATATGTGGATTTTTTCTTGGATGGTGAGTTGGCGGACGTGGAGCATGCCGCCATTGAGGCTCACTTGCAGCAGTGCGAATCTTGTCGCGAAGTGATTAGTCGCGAATCGCGCTTTAGAGCTGCATTACGCCAATCTTTGCGCACGGTTGTGGCACCTGGCAGCCTTAGGGACCAGATTGAGGCCAAGATCGACTCGGCTGGCAAGTCGAGGTACCTGCCGACGTTGGCGTATGCGGCTGGGATAGCGTTGATCGCTGGTCTTGGTTATGCAATCGTGGCAAACATCATGGCAAATCCAGGGGTTGAAGAGCAGGCAATAGCCTTTCACCAGCAAAACGAAAAGACCGAAGTACTGGGTAATAGGTCCGAGGTCGATTCCTTTTTGAAGGTAAGGGCTCCGTTTTCGTATCAGGTTCCGCTTGAGGATACTGGGGACATAAAGCTGGTTGGAGCGCGGCTTGCCACGGTTGGTGGTAATCCTGCCGTGGTGTTCTTGTATGACGGTGGTGGACGCAGATTTTCTGTGACTCAGTATAAGCCGCCCTCTGATTGGCAGCCTGGTCCTGCCAGGATTGGGCGCCAGGAGGGGTACACATACGCAACATATGGAGATGGTGCTTTGGTCCAAACGCTGGTTGGCGATATGCCTGAGGCTGAGCTGACCAAAATTGTTCCTGCTGCCTGGCAAAAGTAGGGGCGTGGCTGGGCTGGGACTATTTAACAAGTAATGAATTTCCAATAAAACGCGTTTCAATGGGTTCGCTTGGATTAAGGCTTGAAAGTGCCAATTCCACTGCCTGAAGCGCTTTTTGCATCCAATATTCCAGGTAAACGGCGTCGGCCTCGTCAGTAAGTCCCAGTTTTACAGGCTCTAACTCTTTCAATTTGGGGCGCAGTTGCTGTCCATCAAACGCAGCCACCAATAGCCGCTTTACATCCTCGGAATCTAAGGGTTCAAGGGAGACGGCGCCATCAATAATAATTCTGGCCCAAGCAGTTGCCAGAATGTTTTCAAAGGTTGCTTTTACCAGTCCAGCTGTCGCTTGGTCCGTCCCAGGGGCATACCCTAGTTTATCCATGGCAAACCTGACCATGAAATCAGCCCGTGCTGTCAATTGCTTGGCCCAATCTGCATCCTGCGTCGTTTGAAAATTTCGAATCTGGAAACCGCTGCCAACGAATTGGCCAATCATTGGCAAAAAAGCTGCAAGTGCAGTAAGGCTGGCAGCAATCTCTTCACCAAATAGGCTGAGTTGCGAAGAGCCCAGGATTTTTCCAATGATGCTGCGAGCCTTTATGTGGGCAGGTCTAACTACTTGGACGCCAGCTTTAAAAAGCTCAGCTGGCCAAGCGACAATCAGGAGGTCTGCCGCTGTTTCCAGGTTGTTTTGTGACAGTTCCTGAAGCCCCAAAGACATGAAGGACAGGGTGCGGTCTGAGGCATCCTTCCAAGCCTCAGAGTCCATCGGGTCTGTTTCAACTGCAGCAAAGACCCTGTTTACAAGCAAGGTCATTTCCTGGATGTATCCAGATATATCAGCGCTATCTTCGGCGATTGCAAGGGCCTTCCAAAAGAAAAGTTTCGAATCGCTTTTTAAAACTTGTAATCCAAGGGCCGTCCCTTCAGCTGTCCTGGCCGAGATTTTTCCAAGTTGCTTTTCAATTCGTTCAATCAGGGTTTGCTTTAGTTCGGCTAGGACTATCGGCTCGAAAAGCGAAAAACGGTCCAAACTACGTGGAAATCCAACGTCTTCAAGGCGGGCCTCTCGGAAATGTTCAGCTTGGTCTGCGATTGAAGCTATGGTGTCACGACGGCCGGCCTGAATTAGCGAGTGAGCCTCTTCAACTCCGGATGCATAAAGCAATTCCATCAATTGGCGCAGCGGTGCCACATCGTCCGGAGTGTTGCACACTACCAAAAACACACCGTCAGGAGAGTTGAAAAAGACATCATCTGGAATTGAAACGTTTTCTGCCTCTTCCTGGGTGTATACCGTCGCTTTTGAAAAAATCCGCAGCGCTATAGTTTCAGGACCAAGCTCGTTTACAAACTGGACAGCAAAATCCCAAGACTCCGCTAGGGCCAGTCCCATGACTTGGTCGAATTTTGCAGGCTCCAAAGCCGCGTCTCTCCAGATGGCCAGATCCACGAAGGTTTGGCGTTGCTCTTTTGTTGCAAAAGGTAAAAGTTCAAAAGCGTCCTCAATGCCGATGTCTCTAACTAGATGAAATACTTCGTCGTTTCGTAACGCCTTGAAAACAGCTGGTAAATCTTCTGTTTCAGTTAAAATTCTAAGCTTGTCGGTACCTGATAATCTGGCGAAATTTTTGGGTAGACTCACCGATTGTTGTGAGGCGCCTTGTGTTGCTAACATCCTGGTTTTATGTGGCTTTGGTTCCATTTGCAATCCTTAAAAAGCAATCTTTGCTGGCTTTACCCAGCTTTTGTTGTTAAACAGACGCCAGCTTGCAAAAGCGCCGTTAGACAAGTAGTCTACCGCAGTTTTGGTTTGATACTTTGTTCAAGTTCGTAATCAAATACTAATGGGGCTAAAAATGGCTTTATTAAAACAGTGGGGTGGGGTGGCCACGCTAGTTGTTGCTTCCATCATTCTTATTGCTGGTGTTTGGGCGCCAGGGCTTTGGGAACCTTGGGAGATGGACCAATCCCAAGTCAGCCGACTTATGGCTGAGCCGCCTTTGGTTTTGGTGGCTGAGCCAGGTAATGGTGAAATAAAGGGCAAATTGGAAGCCGGGCTTGCAGATCGAGCGCAGGTTGAAGCTTTGTCCGGGGGTTACGATGCGATAAGGACGGCTACCAGCGACAGGATTTTCGAAGCTGTTGTTATCGATATTGATGGGAGCATCAGCAGTAATGACGATGTCGAGGGCGTCAAGGCGTTGGCAAGCTTCCTTGCGTCTTCGGCTGTAAAAAACCGTTCGACTAAATTTATCATCTACTCTGGTGGCAAGCTTGATTTGCAGGCTATTTACAGCGCAATAAAGGCCCAGTGGGCGCAACAAGAAACGACCGATGAGCCACATGTAGCCAAGATGAATGGCTTGGCAGCCTCTTTGACCGGGCTTGCCACTTCCGATGATTTGGTTCCCAGCGTAAAGTCAGCGTTGGCTGGTCACTCGTGTATTGCCCAGTTTAAAGAGGGTGGATACACCGTATTTTTGGCGCCTTTGCACCCGTGGCTTGTATCTAAATCATTCAAGATTTTTGGGTTTAACGAGTTTGGCGCTCGTTTTCCATCAGCGCTGATGGGAATTCTTACCCTGATCGTCATCTTTTTCGGGGTAAGACGTGCGTTTGATGAAAAAACGGCCATTTTATCGGTCATTATTCTTGCCTCAAGCAGCCTCTTTTTGATTGGTTCTCGTTTTGTCCAACCAGGTGCATCGATTCAATTTGCCTTGGTGCTAGCTGCCACCGCGTTTGGCGTGGCAGTAACAGGAGCTTTTCGAGTTTGGCCTCTGGTTGTGCTGGGACTGGCCACGATTTTGCTTTACTTTGCCGGTGGCATGACCGGTCTTGTCATCATCGTCAGTTTGGTGCTTGCTTATCCTCTGGTGGTTGGAAAGTTGTCGCGCCAGACCTTGATTGCGGCCGCGGTGGTAGTCGGCTTGCTGCTTGTTGGCACTATCCTGACTTTTGTACCAGATGCAGCCTACTTCCTTCAGTTTAGATTTACCAAGGCCCTGTTCAGCGACGGGATGCAGCCTGTGTATCACAACTACGCTTTTGCCATCAAGCAGATCGGTTTTGGGCTGTTTCCATGGTCTGCCTTTTTGCCCTTAGTATTGGCATATGCCGTTTCTTTCAAGGAGCCCAAACCTACCAAAGTTCTTGTTCTTATAGGTGTTTTAGCGCCACTTGGCATGCTGATGATCTCCATTTTTGCCTTTGATCAGACTTTTTATTATGGAACTCCGTTTTTAGCCGTTCTGATCGCTCTTTATCTGCGTGATCGCGAGGATGATGCACTGGAATCGCGGTTGCTTGCCCTTTTCGGATTTGGACTGTTTTTGTTACTGGCCAGAAATCTTCTGAAATCACCAGACCCAATAATTTCATTTTTAACCACCGACCCAATGTTTGTCGCCCCGGGCAAGGGAGACCCCGCTTTTCCTGAAAGCGTGTCATTACCTAGCTTGGCTAAGCTTGCTTTGGTGGTTATAGCAGGCCTACTTTTTGCGACCAGTACCAAAGCCTTTTCGCTTTTGACCAAGTTGCCAGCCTTTTTGGCCAGGGGGCGCAACTTCTTGATCGTAATGCTGGTGATGGTCGGGGTTATTCTTATCGATATCCTCGTTTTTGTAGCGTTGAAATGGGGGCTTTTGGTGAATGGACCTTATCGTGGCAAGGTCCTTTTAAGCATCTTGCTGACCGGTCCTGACATTGTGTTGCTGTATCTGGTGTGTCTGCTCCTGATTGCAGCTCGTTATGCCGAATCCATGGGAAAGTATGTCAAAAGCGATCTACCAAGGCGCTTTTGGGACGCTCTGTTGAAACTGGAAAAGGCGTCTGTCTCTACAGTCGGCATTGCTATCGCAGCCATAGTGTTTGGGTTGACGGTGGCATTTCAGTTGGTTCCAGAACTGTCTTTGCACTTGTCCCAAAAGCATATAATTGAGGCTTACAAAGTGTCGAATGCCAAGTCGCCTGGTGAGCTTTTCAGGCATCAGCTTGGGCAAAGCAAATCGAATGTCTATGTTACTGATATCCCAGAGGTAACAGCACGAAATCAAGTCATTTCCAGATTGAAAGACAAATCCAAACGCTCGTTTTTCATCCTGCCAAAAAACCAGTTTAGCGAAGTTAATCATGCAATTCGGGCGGCGGGAGGCTCTTTGGCAGTTCTGGATGATTCATCGTCGAGACTTGTTTTGGTCTCTAATTCCTTGGCTGCTGGGGAAGTGGATTATAACTGGCTTGCTGACGCTACTTTGACTGAAGAAGAATTCGCCAAAATTCCCGGGATGCAGACAACATCTGTTGTCTTCGATGACAAGATTGAGTTAGTCGGTGTCAAGCTTGGAGCGCCAACCGCGAAACGTGGTAAGGAGACTGAAATTAAGCTGTATTTCAAGGCTCTTGATAAGATTCCGACCCCCTATAGGATGTTTATGCACGTTGACAGAGTTGGGTCATCATCCCGAATTCATGGTGACCATTGGGTTTTGAACTTGGTAAAGGAAACTGAAGACCAAAATCAGTGCGTTGGATGTTACGCAACGACCCATTGGCTCAAGGGCGACATCGTGGTTGACACATACAACATCAAGGTCCCCATTGGTGCTCTTTCGGGGTTGTACAACGTTTGGATTGGCTTTTATCAACCTAGCGGTGGCAAACGCTTAACAGTGACTTCCTTTGACAAGGAAAAGGTCAGGCATGATGGCAATAACCGGGTCAGCGTAAGCCCCGTAACCGTGGAGTAGTTTGGGGGAATCATGCCCGATGCGTTTGACGGCGTGCCTTTATGGATTCTAAAAGCCACTGTACTGGCTTTGGGGGCTACCTTTGGGTCTTTTGCGAACGTTGTGATTTACAGGTTGCCTCTAGGCAGATCGATTATGTATCCCGGGTCGGCGTGTGCAAAATGTGAAACGCCCATCAAGTGGTTCGACAATATTCCAGTCATCAGCTACATGCTGCTTTTAGGCAAGTGTAGGGTATGTAAGGACCCAATCTCGATAAGGTATCCATTAATTGAGCTTTCAGGCGCTGTTTTATCGCTGGCCTGCCTTTTGCTGGCCATAAATGTTGGGTTTGAAGTCGCTGATTTGGCAGGCTTGGCGGTCCTGTGGGCGTTTTTCTTTGCATTTTGCTTTTTGCTATTGCTCATCACCTTTATCGACCTTCAGCATTGGTGGATTCCACCCTCACTGGTTCTTCCGGGAATAGCGATTGGGTTGCTGACCAATATTTTGCTTGGAGATTTCACTGGGGTAAGTTGGCTTGACGCATTGATTGGGATGGTTGCCGGAGCCTTGCCCATATGGCTGATTCGAGTCTTGTATTTCAAGATTCGAGGCCATGAAGGTATGGGGCTTGGCGACGTTTTTTTGATGGCAATGGTCGGAGCGATGCTTGGCTATGTCGCCTTACCTTTTGTGCTACTTGCAGCATCGATTCAAGGCTTGATAGTTGCGATTCCCTTGTCGCTAAAAAAGAAGATAGCGGACCCACCATGGGAACCTGAAGAAGGCCATGAACACCAGGAAACAATGGGCAAAACAGCTGTCCCATTTGGTCCTTTCATAGCGTTAGGTGCTCTTCAGTGGCTGTTCTTTGGCGACGCAATAGCCGCACTGCTGTTTCAGTTCTAAAAGTCTCTGAGATTAATAGGACAATTTGGGGACGGGGACAGGATCAGGGGCAGGGGATGTGGGGGATTGGGTTTAGCGGCGCTGGAGTGCGAAGAGCAGGGGTTCGAGTTCGTCGACCCAGAAGCCGCCGCCCTTTGCTTCCTTGTCAGCCTGGATCAAGCGCTCGACGTCCTTGACGGTAGATTTGTCACCAAGACGCCAAATTCCAATAATCAGGAAGCGTCGCAGGTCGGTCTCTTTTGGGTTCACAGTTGGATAGAAGGTCAACAGCGCGTCCAGCGCCTTCCTGCTGTGGTCACCCTTCACGTTACTAAGCAAAATGGCCGCCTTCTGGGAAGCAACGATATCTTCACCCTTAAGCACGCCAATCAGGCAATCAACGTCGTTTTTGGCGCACTTTTGAAGTACCGAGATCATTGACTGGAACTCGCCAGACTCTTCACCAGTGGTTCGCGCTACAACCAGTTCACTCTTGTCAGCCTTCAGCATCTTTTCCAGGGCAGGCAGTTCATCCCATGAAATCCCCATAGCGACCGGTTTCAGCAATGGGGCGCGGAAGGTCTGCAGCTTGGAGGTTTTATAGATATCCAAAAGAGCAGGCATTCCAGCATAACCTGGGAGCATACCCAGAGCCGTAGCCGTATCGAGGCGAAGCTTAGCGTCATTATCTGGGTTAACGATGATCTCTTTAAGCTGAGGGATAATCTCAGGAGAACCAACGTTCCACAGCGCCAGCATGGCCATCGTGATGCGGTTTTGCTGAGTAATCTGCCAGGAACGAGTGACACGGTCATCAACACCAACAGGTGGGTTCAAAGGCTTTGCAAGGCTCTTTGCGATGGCCGGCGCAGCTGAAATCTCACGAAGATCACCCAAAACCTGATAAATCTCGGGGCCATCCTGCCATTCCCATTCATTCATCCCAAGGCGACTAGCCGTATTTGCCAGTTCTTCGATCATGGGACCATATTTGGAACGGTCATTAGCCTGCACCGCAACCAAAGGCTCCACTACCTTCGGCCCGATCCTCGCAAGAGCCTTCCTGGCGGCGGTGTACATTTTTTCACCACGCTGGGTCTTTATAAACATCCCCATGATCAGGTGGGGGATTGCCTCTTCAGAACCGATCTCACCAAGAAGTCTGGCAGCAGCTGCATTGACCTGGATACCCTGCAGGTTCGGGTCATTACGCAGTAACTGAATAAACAGCTTTTCGTGCTGCTTCAGGTTATCCTTGTCAATCTTGGCCAAAGCATTGATTGCATTATGTCTGGCCTTCGGTGCATCACTGGTTGTCAACACCTCGATCAGCGGTTTGCGCAGCTCGGGGATTGCAAAATCCTCTGCAACAGCTGCGGCCTGAGGCGCTGAATCCGGATCCCGCAGTGCAGCGGTCAGCAGTTCCACTGAGGCAAGAGGCTCATTGATGTTCTTTACAGCGGCAAGGATGTCATCCTTGAACTGGCTGGTTGGGAAAAGCTCTAATAGAATCGGTAAGCTGTCAACGCAGTGCAGCTCACCAGACTCTTTAATCGCCTTTTTGCCATTGACGGGGCTACGCAGCAATTTAGCCCAGCCATTACACGTGGTCGGAGTGCCTTTGACGCATGCAGTTTCAAGCGTAAGGGCAAACGCCACTGTCACGGTTAACAGAACGACTAGCGGTTTTCTATCCACGGTGTCCTCCACAAGTGATTTGTTGTCACTGAAAGTACCTTATGGAGTATAGTTTGACCGTTGCCGCAAGGTCAAGAGGGTTGGCCACGTCTGATGACCTTTATTTTTGCGTTGAGGGGGAGAATGAGCCCAAAAAACTTGTGGAGAAAGGCCGTTCCGGGCATTTTATTCCTGTCGCTGCTTTCTTGTGGCGGCGGTCAGACTGCTGGACTGGATGTTGACAGCCTTTTGTTTGGTCTTGAAAAATGCCAGGAAAATTCGGATTGCCAGACAAATATGTGCTCTATGGGGATGTGTTTGGGGTTTTTAACCGTAAGTTCCGACTTGCAGCGTGCCGAAATAGGGGCCGTTTTTGGTAAAGCTGCGCCAAGAGTACGAGAGCGCTTGATTGATGCTTTCGCTGTGGTGCTTGAAGACGGGGATACATCAAGTGTGATCAGGGCCAGAGCCGCGGATGGGTTGGGGTATTTAGGCGGTGACAGGGTAGAACAGATGTTGCAGCCAGCCTTGGCTGAACACTCGGAAATTATAAGATTTTTTGCTGCACGTTCCCTGCATGTCTTGGGTAATTCAGTTGGTACCGAGACTCTGCTGACCTTTAAAGACCATGAATCTGAGGCCGTAAGGATACTGACCGAGTTAGCACTGGCTGATCACGGCGAAAACAGGAAGTAAAACGTGTCTTTACCCTTGTCTGCGAATCCATGCGCGTAGCCTATTTTTAAAGTTGCATCTCTGGCCAAAAACAGATTTATTCCCAAAGCTAGTTCAGCGCCAATTGCCCAGTTAAAGCCGCTTGAACTGTCATTTGTCCAGGTCCTACCGAGATCCGCGAAGACAGCTCCATGTAGGTAGCGTGCAGACAGTGGAATTGTGCCCAAGCTGCGAAAGATTGGAAAAATTGGGAAGCGATACTCAAGATTGCCAAGAAAGTAAGAGTTTCCTACGAAGGCGTTGTGTCCGTAACCACGTAAATAACGCCCAGATAGTGGTTGATTGTTAATTATCGCCATCACCATGTCTTGTACTGGAAAACCACCTTGTCCGTAGACTTCTATCGTTCCCATGTCCCCAATAGAAGTCGCTCCAGATGTAAGCAGGGCCAGCACATGACCATGTCCCCAAGGCATTGGTACATATCCGTCAAGGGTGCCAGTGATTGTTAAGGATTTTCCATCACTTCCAAGCCATTTGTGGCGCCCTCCAACAGATATGCCACCAGAGAGGCCGCGCTCAGTCGATACAGATTTCGCGTAGGAACGCAGCCACGAAAAAGACGCAGAAGCCGTAAGGCCAGCCAGTCTGCGGCTTTCTGGACGAGAAGGTGTGGTAGATGCCGGTTCGTGGGCTTTAGGTATTTCGCCAATCATTTTCCAGCGTATGGAGTAGCCCAAAGAAACCCTGAATGAAACCACCCGACCAGGAATTGGTAAGGAAGCTCCGGCGTTTATCATCCAGTTCCTGGCGTCCACTTCCTTGATTCGATCATCAATTATGGCGCGGTCTGTTCCATTCCAGGTGACAACATCAAGGGATAAATCAGGAAAAAGGCCAAAGTACTTGTACTGTAAAGCCCCGTAGGGTGTAATCCTCGTCAAATCAGCATCAAAAGCGGCCAAAAAATAGTGACGGTCTAAAATATCAGAACCAGTAAATTCAAAGCCAAGTCTGTTATTACCCCCGCCTGAAAAAGCCCACCTTGGTATTATGGAGCGCGGCTTTAACGATGTCGCTCGATAAGGAGTGGCGTCGCCGTCGAAGTCAGTCTCCATTGGGAAAGGCGGTGGAGTTTGGGCTGATTCTAAAGGGCTGTCCGCATGGGGAGCCTTGGTGTCATCTATGGCGATCCAATTCTGTGGCTCCAAGGGTAACATCGCCAAATCATAGCCTTTTGGGCCATATGCACTGTAAACAATCGAAGTGCCAGCTGGAGAAACGGCCGGCCAAAAGGCGCCTCCAGGTTCCCTTGTAATTCTAAATAGTTGTCCCGTAGCTAATTCAAGCGCGAAAAGGTCAAAAACACCTTCATGGTCGGAAGAGAAAACTATGAACCTTCCATCAGGCGTGGGCACTGGGTCGCGATCAAGAAATTTATCGTTTGTTAACTGTTGCAATTGGCCAGTTTCAAGATTTACTGACCATAAGTCCCATTGGCCGTCTTTTGCACCTGTAAAAACGAGATGCTCTGATCCTGGCAAAACAACTGGGTCTCCCAAATCGCTGAATAATCCGGGTTGGATGATGACTTTTTCACGTTCTGAAGGTTTATCTTCGCCAACCGTAAACGAGACTATCGATGCTTGGTCATAGTCTGCCCGAACGTATGCAATGGTCGTGGCATTAAACTTGTCATCAAAGACGGTCAAATCCCTGGCCCTGCTTCTGGAGGTCAGTTTTTTGAGCCCATCTTTTAATTCAAAGATCTCGCCATATTGATAAACCAGACGATTCCAACTGGTTGATGTTGAAAAGATGCGGCCACGGTGTGCAGCGACTGAATGACATCCCCCATCGCAGTCGACCAAGCGCTGTGGCTTTTTATTAGGCTTTTCAATGTCGAGCTGGAACAAACCAGACATGGAACGCCCGTCGGATTTTACCCACACTACATGTCTTGGGTCCTTGAACACGGCTCGCCCGTTGAATTCGCCGCCTTTAGTAAGTCTTTCACCTTGGATTAGACCCAGTTGTGTTAACTCGGCCAAGTGCTTTTCACTGTCTGCGATAACCTGCGCGTGAAATTCACTCCACAACGAGTAAAAAGTGGTTCCAAAGTGACGTTTTGCGACTGTGTTCAGCAAAAACGGTATCACGTTCGCGCCGTAGTTTTTAATGAATTTGGTAATCGCCTCTAGCCCAAACTTTTGTGCCAAAAATTCAAAGAAGAAGCCTCCGAACAGGTATGGGGAAGTGCCTCTTGGCCAGATGATGGGAGTTACTGTAAGTTGTGATAATTGTGGAAAGGTCCCACCTAGGGCCGCTTGGCGAAGCATCATTTTGTACTGGCTGGAGCCAAGTCTGCCTCCATCTGGAAGTTGGGACTCCATGAATACCGCCAAGCCTTCGATGAACCATTTCTGGATTGCCCCGTTTGGCAGAAATGTTTTTCCGATGACCTTGTTGACAAATCCTGGGATCTTGGACACTTCGTCCATGTGCACGATGTGGGTGTATTCGTGGACAACCAGTGATGAAAGATAATCTGAAAAAACGCCCAACTCCGAGTCTGGCCCGGGTGGCGCAGCAAAAAGTCGAATCTTGTCGTATGGATAAACTGAGGCCCAACCATTAGCCGAATCAACATCATCCCAAAGCGATATTTCGACGAGCTGACTTGGGTACAGTCCCAAGAGTTCGCCAACCCAGTGGTGCGAGGAATTGGCAATGCTCATCACCCTACGAGCCATAAGCTCGCCACCTTGATAAAAGTGAACTTTAAAGTGCTCTGAACTCAGGGTTTTCCAACGTATATTTGGGTCAGTGCCGGCAAAAGCTTTGGCTGGTGCCAGTAAGAGGATTACCGCCAATATGGCGAGTAAGGCAAAACTGCGTAGTGATGCGATGTTGCTCACGCGATAAAGATATCACATGGCTCGTGGATCGACGTGCTCAAATTGAGCATTGCCAGGAATAACGCGGCTTATTCCTGTGCGGCCTCAGGTGCGGCTTCCTTTGCAGGCTCGGCGGCTGGTTTTTCAGCTGCTGGCTCTGCGGCAGGTTTTTCAGCAGCAGGTTCGGCGGCAGGCTCAGCGGCAGGCTCTGCAGCAGGCTCAGCTGCTGGTTCGGCAGCAGGTTCGGCGGCAGGCTCGGCAGCAGGCTCAGCAGCTGGTTGTTCCTCGGCTTTAGGGGCCTCTGCTGGTGGCTGAACCCCTGGTTCCTCGACCACAACGTTGGACAGTTCTATGAACTTGTCTAAATTAGCCAGGTAGTTAGCGCATTCGTCTCTGGCAGTCAGTTGCCCTGCTTTTTCACAGGCCAGACTTGCTGCATCCTTGTCACATACCGCTTTCTTAAGCTCGTTACATTCGTTTTTGCCACACCCAGTCGCAAAACCTATTGCAACAACACCAGCCAGAATCAATAACTTTTTCATCACAATGTACTCCAAAGAAGACGTCCCATCGTATCACAACCGCCCGAACTTAAAAGCCCCTTATCTCTATAGTTTCAAGCGAAAAATACCCTATTTGAGGTTCTTTGTAAGGTTTTTTCGGGCCCCCGCTTCCATACCAAGTGACCACCAAGTAAAACAAAAATAGACATAGGGACGTATTTGTTCGTTCTATTTAGGGCTATCCACGTCATCTGATGGCGTGCTAGTATCGCGTAAGTTTTGGCGGAGCCTAAGGTGGATCTGGTTGAACTGATCAAGGCTGCAGGTGTTGTTGGTGCTGGTGGGGCTGGATTTCCTACCCATGTCAAGGCCGCTGCAAGGGCGGAAATATTAATTGCCAACGGTGCTGAGTGCGAGCCTTTACTTGTTACTGACCAATGGACTGTGATTAGTCACGCCAAGTTGATTGCTGAAGGCATGAGAGCCCTTGGTAACAGGGTGGGTGCGAAACGCCTGATTTTTGGTGTGAAATCCCATTATACAGACGTGATACAGGCGATGACTCCCTTTTTGGATGGGGAATATCCCATCGAAATTGGTCTGATCGGGGATTTTTATCCTGCTGGTGACGAGCAGGTTTTAGTACACGAACTGACTGGGCGCGTGGTGCCCGAGGGTGGAATTCCTTTGGATGTGGGGGTGGTAGTTAGCAATGTGGCAACCCTTGCGAACATCAGGCGTTCCATTGACGGCCAGCCTGTTATTCGCAAGGAAGTGACTGTAACTGGGCTGGTCCGTAACCCAGGTGTCTATGAAGTCCCAATTGGTATTTCAACTGCGGAAGTCGTGGCAGCCGCGGGAGGGGTAACTGACGAAAACGTCGCAATCATCGAAGGTGGCCCCATGATGGGCATGTTGATTGAAGACTGGTCCAAACCTGTAACAAAAACCACTGGCGCTTTTTTGGTGTTGCCTGCTGACAACGAGGTGGTGATTACCAGACGGCGTCCTCACGCTGCCACTTTTCGCCAGGCCCTTGCTGTCTGCTGTCAGTGCCGCATGTGTACCGACCAGTGTTCAAGGTTCTTGCTTGGGCATCGTATCGCGCCTCACCTTGCGATGAGGGCCTTGCTAGCTGGTGGGGCTTATGATTTGGATGGGGTTGATGCTGAGGGCAGGCGTTTTGGTCAGCCCAGCGGAGACGACATCCCATTTGAAGTCAGGGCGATGGGCTACTTGTGTTCCCAGTGTGGAATCTGTGAGGTCTGGTCTTGTCCCCTTGGTTTATCTCCAAGGTACGTTTTTGGGGACTATAAAGCTGGGATGATTGCAAGAAAACAGCCAAATCCCTTGAAAAATCGACCAGAAACCGCGCTAGAACAGCAAGCTTGGCTTAGGCTGCCCAAGCCAAGACTCGTAGAGAGGCTTGGACTGAAAGACTATTTGTTGCCATACAAGGGCACTACCGTTCCAGTTGCAGATCCTTGGGAAGTTAACATCAGGCTAAAACAGCATGTCGGAGCCCCAGCCATTCCCATTGTAAAAGTGGGCCAGGCAGTTTCAGCAGGTCAATGCATCGCTGAGATTCCGACGGGAGCGCTTGGGGCCAGAGTTCATGCATCCATGACAGGAACGGTTGCAGCGATAACTGACCAGCACATAAAGATTGTTAGGCAAGGTGTCTGATCATTTGGTGTCTGATCATTTAATAAAGAGAGGTCCTACATATGACTTCACTACCGGCGATTGCTTTGATTGAGCTGACTTCCATTGCTCGTGGCGTAGTAGCCTCAGATGCCATGGCTAAAACGGCCCCAGTCAAGCTACTTCAGTCCCAGACGATATGTCCTGGCAAATACCTGATAGTCGTAGGCGGAGGCGAAGACCCAGTAAGAGAGGCTTTTCAGGTCGGCCTACACTACGCTGGCCAGTATCTAGTCGACCACCTTGTAATTCCAAACTTACACCCCCAAGTGCTACCAGCCCTAGCAGCGATGCAGCCTCTTCAAAAGCTGGAGTCAGTCGGAATCATTGAGACATTCTCTGCAGCAGCAACCGTTTTAGCCGCCGACGCAGCCTGCAAGGCCGCAGAGATCACCCTAATTGAGCTGCGCCTAGGCAACGGACTAGGCGGAAAAGCCTACCTGACCCTATCAGGCGAACAGTTCTCAGTAGAAGCCGCCCTAAGCGCCGGAGTCGATGCAATAGCATCCGGCCTGTTGCTAAGGTCCGAGCTAATCCCAGCCCCCCACCAAGACATGGGTAGGGCTTTGTTATAGAGGCGGGGACAGGGACAGGGACGGGGACAGGGACAGGGACGGGGACAGGGACGGGGACAGGGACAGGGACAGGTACGGGGACAGGGACAGGTACGGGGATAGGGACAGGGACAGGGAGGCGATTGTGCTGTTCTGCAGGATTTGGAGCTAAAAGAAGGTCGAGAGGGCACCCAGCAACATGGTCCGGGGGCAATCCTGGAGGGCGCTATCGGGAGTTGCCGACAGTCGGGGTGGCTACGGGAGATTTTGGGTCCGGAAGGATGCCCCCGGACATGTTTTAAAACTGTAACGAAGAGATAAAACGCAGAAAAGATCGAACAATCAGGAGCCAGAACAGATGTACTAGCAGGGTCAGGTTCAGGGACAGGGGGCGGGGTTATGGAAGTTCTGCCAGCAAGTAGCTGGTGCTGCGTCCTTTTTCCTTTGATATTTGCAGGATTCCAAGGGATACCAAGTCGTTGATATCGCGCAACGCAGTGTCTTGAGAGCACTTGTTGATGATTGCCCATTTGCTGGTAGTCAGCTTACCCTTAAAGCCTTCCAACAGCATATTTAACATCTTGATTTGACGTTCATTTAGCCGGGGCGAAACTAATGCCCAATGCTGCCAGAACCTGGCCTTGGTCAAAACAGACTCAAGATCGTTAAACGCGCCCGCGATGGCCTTGGTCAATGTATCAAAAAACCAAAAAAGCCAGTTTGTTACATCCATCGAACCCTTTTGAGTAGACTCCAAAATATCGTAGTAACTTTTATGCTCACGTTGGATTTGGCTTGAAAGGCTGTAAAAACGATGCGGGCTATTGTCCGCCCGGGTAAGCAGCATATCCCCAATCGCCCTAGCGATCCTGCCATTGCCATCCTCAAAGGGATGCAAAGTCACAAACCAAAGATGCCCCAAACCAGCTTTGATTAGGGGATGAAGCCCCTGTTCGCTATTAACCCAGTCAAGAAACTGTTGGATCTCGGCCTCTAAACGTTCTGCAGGCGGTGCCTCAAAATGCACTCTTTGCCTTCCCACCGGACCAGACACCACCTGCATAGGGCCAGTCACATCGTTGCGAAATGCACCAACAGTAATTTTGAACATCCCGGAATAGCCAGAGGGAAACAAGGCTCGATGCCAACCAAGCAGCCTTTCCAAAGTAAGTGCCTCCATATAGTTGCTGGTTGCATCCAAAACCATATCAACGACGCCATCAGTGTATTTGTCACTCGGTGCCAGTGCACCTATGTCCACCCCAAGTTTCAAGGCAATCGAAGAACGAACCGACTGAATATCAAGTCGTACCCCCTCAATTTCACTGGATTTAACAACCTCATTCGTCAGAATTTCCAAATCAGCCTGCTTTTGCAAACTCAAGCCAACTCCAGCCAATCGCCCCAACAATCGGCCCCGCAAAAGACTAACCTCGGCCAGCGGCCCAGCAACCGCAGCCAAATCAAACTGCCAATCAGGCCAATCCTTACTCTGCCAGATGTAAAAACAATCACCGCAAATCATGCAGCGATTATGCCAACTATTCACCGCAAGTGCAAGGCCCTATGGTGGGGCAGGAGGCAGGGATAGGATCTGGGTCAGGTTCAGGGACAGGGGCGGGGACAGGGACAGGGGCAGGAAAATTTGTTTGAGCTATTGACAAGTTCAGTGGGGGTGCCAATTATAGGGAAGCCGTTTGATAGTCACCTTCATTGGTGAAGGCAATATTTTGTTTTTATTTGAATATTGGAGGATGAAACATGTCTGATCTGCAAGAAACCTTGGTTTTCCCTCAACTGAATAAACCAGCTCCAGATTTTAGTGCCAAGACTACCCATGGTCCCAAAACTTTGGCGGACTATAAAGGCAAATGGCTGGTGCTGTTTTCACATCCAGCGGACTTTACCCCTGTCTGTACAACCGAGTTTATCGCCTTTGCAAAGGCTTATCCCGAGTTCCAGAAGCTGAACACGGAGCTACTTGGTCTGTCAATTGACAGTGTGCATTCCCATGTTGCATGGGTTCGCACCATCAAGGAAAAATTTGGCGTTGAGATCAACTTCCCAATCATTGATGACTTGTCGATGCGCATTGCTCAGTCCTACGGAATGATTCAGCCTGGTGCCAGCGACACCTCGGCGGTTCGTGCGACCTTTATCATCGACGATAAGGGCATCCTGCGAGCCATGGTCTATTATCCGATGTCCAATGGCCGTTCAATTCCGGAGTTCCTGCGCCTAGTCCAGGCTCTGCAGACTTCCGACAAGCACGCAGTGGCAACCCCAGAGGGCTGGAAGCCTGGCGACAAGGTCATCGTTCCCCCGCCTGCGACCGTAGCCGGCGCCGAAGCCAGAATGAAAGAAGGCTACGAGTGCACCGACTGGTTCTTCTGTAAAAAATCCCTGTAAACCCAACGTTCCCACCCTGTTCCTTACAGCCTAAGCAAAGTGAACAGGGTGGCAAATCTGATCTCTCCCCCTGCCCCCGTCCCTGTCCCCCCTGTCCCTGCCCCTGCCCCTGCCCCTGACCCAGGCCCGCCTCTGTACCTGTCCCTGCCTCCTGCTCCTGTCCCTGCCTCCTGCTCCTGTCCCTGCCTCCTGCTCCTGTCCCTGCCTCCGCTCCTTCACCCCTTCACCCCGCACCCTGTCCCTGCCTCCGCCCCTTCACCCCGCACCCTGCCCCTGCCCTGTCCCCGCAACCTAGCCCCGCCTCCCGCCCGGTCCCTCTAGCCCAAAACCACCTTTGCCAGTATCATAGCGTCCCGGCTCATTTTAAGGCCGACTGACCTTTACAATACAGGACGACCCCAATGAAGCTGTTTTTAGGCAAACAACTCAGCTATATGCTGGAAAAGAATAAATCTCGTAACAACCTTAAAGCTTTTGCAAAATTCCTGGTTTTTGTAGCCTCGGTAATTGTCGTTCACTCTGTCATCTTCCATTTCATCATGGTCTACGAGGGGCGTGAGTATTCATGGCTTACTGGTTTTTATTGGACCATGACTGTTATGTCGACCCTTGGCTTTGGAGACATTACTTTCTCTAGCGATCTCGGCAAGCTATTTAGTGTATTGGTCCTATTATCTGGAATTTTTCTGTTGCTTATTCTGTTACCCTTTGGTTTTATTCGGTTCTTTTATCTACCCTTGATGGAGGCACACGCCAGAACACTTCCCCAACGCCACATCCCTCCAGAAACAACCGGTCATGTGCTGTTTACCTCATGGCAGGAGATTGAACGCGGCCTAGCTGAGCGACTAACAGTATTGGGAATACCCTACTTTGTGATAGTCCCAGACCCAGTGAAGGCAAACGAGCTTCACATCGATGGCGTCCCGGTGATAACCGGCGAACTTGATGCAACAAAGACCTATAAAAACGCGGCCATTCACAATGCTAAGGCTGTCTTTCTATCAGATACTGATGCAGCAAATACAGGTATCATCCTTACTGTTAGAGAGATTGACACCGAAGTTCCAATAATAACCCTCGCAGAGGAAGACGAGTCCGTTGATTTGTTGGAGCTAGCCGGTGCGACTCACGTGCTACCGCTTAAACGTCGTCTTGGGGAGCAACTTGCCAACCGCGTGCAGTCAATGAGAAGCCAGGTGCACATCATTGGAAAGATGCAAAACCTTCTGATTGGTGAATTTCCAGTACATGGGACGCCGCTGGCTGGCCAGACTCTGCAAGAGATTCATCTTCGCCGAAAAACGGGCGCAAACGTGGTTGGCATATGGAAAAGAGGACAGATGCAACCTGTCAGGCCAGATACGGTTGTTGATGAGTGGAGTCTTCCAGTAGTCGTATGCACCATGGAACAGATGGATTCCATTAATAGAATGGTGCGCACCAGCCAGCAAAACACCAACCCAGTGTTGGTAATCGGAGGCAGCAAAGTTGGGCGGGCGACTGCCAAGGAACTGCGTGAAAATGGGCTAAAGGTCCATCTGATTGAACATGACCCAGAAAAGGCGGCCAAAGCTGAGCAGTGTGCAGATAAAGTCTTCATGGGTGAGGCTGCTGACCGAGAGGTCTTGGAAGAGGCAGGGCTAGATCTGGCGCCATCCGTGGTCCTTACCACCAACGATGATGCCACCAACGCTTACCTTTGCATCTATTTCCGCAAGCTAAAACCAAGTATTCGTATTGTTTCCAGGATTACATACGAGCGAAATATTGAAACGATCCATCGCGCAGGTGCTGACTTTGCTTTGAGCTATTCCTCGCTTGGTCAAGAATTGGTGCTGGCGATACTGCAAAATCGCGAATTCATCTTCTTGGGCAGTGATATTGATTTTCACATTCTCGATGTTCCACCATCAATTGCAGGCACTACCATTAGGGAAAGTAACATTGGAGCTCGCACTGGTTTAAACATCATTGCAATAGACTTCCACAATCAAACATCAATCGCGGGACCTGACACCAAACTGCCCCCCAAGGCGCGCCTAATCGCCCTGGGAACCGCAGCACAAGTCAATGAAATGCATCGAATTTTTGACTAACGCCTGTCCCCTGCCCCTGTCCCCGTCCCCTGCCCCCGCCCCTGTCCCCTGATCCTGTCCCCTGATCCTAATAATTAGCACGTTCTGGTTCCTGATTGTTTGTTCTCTTTTGCGTTTGATCTCTTCGTTACAGTTTTAAAACATGTCCGTGGGCATCCTTCCGGACCCAAAATCTCCCGTAGCCACCCCGACTGTCTCTTAGTGACATCGTCCGGGCGAAATATACGATTGCTAACGTGTACGTTCATCCTTTTGGCCCGGACGGGCCGCTTCGCGTCCTTCATGTCAACCAAAAGACGTCGGGTCCCGGCAACTCCCGATAGCGCCCTCCAGGATTGCCCCCGGACCATGTTGCAGGGTGCCCTCTCGACCTTCTTTTAGCTCCAAATCCCGCTAAACAGTACGATCATTTCCCTGCCTCCTGTCCCCTGCCCCTGCCAAGACTAGGTGGGTACGGTTTGGCGGTCGGTAATAATTGAGTTCAGGTTCGACATGTGCTATCACCAAGCATCGGGTTTGGAATGGACCGTTGATTCTGTAGGGGTCGTTAATGCGGGTCTTGCGATATTTGGCTGTACTTTCGCTAGTTTTCGCTATTATCGCGATGATTGGTTGTGATGATTCTGCCCATCGAGCCCATGTTTTGGGGGGAGTGCCGCTGCCTACTGATGATGAGCCGGATATCGTGTCAAAGCCTGATGAGGGCGGCGATACTGATGAGGGTTTTGATGTCGATTCATTGTGCGTGCCGGAGTGTGGCGACAGAGTCTGTGGCCCTGATCCCGTTTGCGGCAAGTCGTGTGGCACCTGTGATGCTTCCACAACTTGCAATTCTCAAGGCCAGTGTGAGTGTGTGAGAGACTGTACCGGTCGCGTTTGTGGTCTGGACCCTGTTTGTGGCGAGTCGTGTGGGGCTTGTGATGAAAACTGGGTCTGTGTTCTTAGTGGCAGGTGTATAGCCCCAACAGCCGACTGCAGCAACGGGTGGTGTTTGATTCCGTCGGGCACCTTTGAGATGGGTTCTTTAGGAGATGATCCTTACCGTGAACTTGATGAGGGGCCTGTTCATTTGGTCACGATTTCCCGCTCCTTTTACATGGCGCAGACGGAAGTTACTCAGGGCCAGTGGAAGTCCTTGATAGGCAACAATCCTTCTGAACATAGTGCCTGTGGGGATAACTGCCCTGTTGAGAACGTTAATTGGTATGAAGCCGTTCATTATGCAAATGCGCTTTCTGAGAGGGAAGGTTTTGAAACCTGTTACACGTTGAGTGGTTGCAGTGGTACTGTCGGTTCTGGGGAAAGTAAGAACAATCTCTATCAATGTGCGGTCACTTTTAAGGGCCTTGGTTGTGCAGGCTATCGTTTACCAACCGAGGCCGAGTGGGAATATGCAGCCCGTGCTGGTACTTCTGGGCCTAGGTATGGCGAAATTGATGCCACAACTTGGTATTGGAACAACAGTTCAAACACTAGTCATCCGGTAGGGGGAAAGGCGGCAAATTCCTGGGGCTTATATGATGTGCTGGGCAATGTATTTGAGTGGGTTTACGACTGGTACAGCGAGGACTACTACCGCACTTGTTCATCCAACTGCACAGATCCAACCGGACCTGCGACAGGCTTTAACCGGGTAAATCGTAGTGGCGGTTGGGGCAGCGACGAAAGCCGTACACGCGTGGCTTTTCGCAACAACTACTCGCCTGACGAACGCCGAGTCTATTTGGGCTTTCGTTTGGTGAGGTCCGCGCCCTAGTCTCCTGCCTCCTTTCCCTGCTAATTTGCATGTTCTGGTTTCTGATTGTTTGTTCTTTTTTGCGTTTTATCTCTTCGTTACAGTTATAAAACATGTCCGGGGGCATCCTTCCGGATTCGAACTAATTTTGTAACTATCGGAATTATAAGCTAAAACAACGATTAGTTAAAAATGGGTACCCCCGAATATACCCCCAAGTTGTTTTTAATGCTTT
>Ga0209723_1001185_pt1 | contig 42743 bp, 29 predicted proteins | sample BiotimSIPDNA_2_FD_185750 | JGI IMG/M metagenome (GOLD analysis project Ga0209723, IMG submission 185750) | Anaerobic biogas reactor microbial communites from Washington, USA - Biogas_R2 time_0 SIP DNA (SPAdes) (version 2) | ecosystem: Engineered > Bioreactor > Anaerobic > Unclassified | place... | reverse complement strand
CTTATCTGAAAGCCCTTTACGAGGTGGATCGAGCAGAAGACAAATGGAAGAGTCGGGGTCAAGAGTTGGTAAAATGTTTGGAAGAACCTCCGCACAATCGCCACAAATATTGGTTACTTGAGATGAAAGAGCGTTGGCTAAATAGAGGTTAGTTGCATCTTCTATAGCTTCGGGGACTTCATCGATATTGATTATATGGGCTCCCATTTTTGCCATTATGGCGCCCATAAGCCCTACACCACTGAATGCGTCGATTACTGTGACTGAGGGGCTGGGAGAGATTAAAGATATTACTTCTGAATAGAGCTTCTCTCTGATATTGTCGTTAACTTGAAAAAAAGAAAGTGGATTAAGAGAGACTTTTATCCCCATTACTTCCAGCGTTTGTTTAGGCCCAGCTACATGGATTACTTCATTTCCCATTATTACGTTGTTGTTTTCATAATTGATGTTTAAGTAGAGAGAAACATCTGGGAATATGGAAGAAAGTGATTTATAATATGAGTCTAGGTTTGGAAGATTTTTTGATGCGCTTACTAGAGTAACACAGAGTTTATCAGATATGTAACGAGCAACAAGATGACGAAGTAAACCTTTCCCGTTCTGGAATATTGGTATTTTGTTTTCGAGGACATATGACAGAGTTAATGAGATTAGTGGCTGAAGCCAGGGCCCATGGAGCAGACAATCATCAATTGGGGTGATGTCATGTGAATTTGCTTTATAAAAACCTAATATTGGTTCGCCATTCAGAGTTCCGAATGGAAGCTGAACCTTGTTTCTATAGTGTAGTGAATAGTCTGATGGGATAATAGGTTCAACATCAAAATCAGTTTTTATCATTTTTGATAATGTGGTTCTTAGCGCAGAACGTTTATACTCTAGTTGAGTTTGATAATCACAATGCATTAAGTCGCAGCCTCCGCACTGATAGTAATATTTGCATGGAGGATCGACCCTGTTAGAGGATCTATTGATAATCTTTGATAGTTTTGAAAAAACTAGGGTTTTTGAAATGTGTTCTATCCTAACTATTACTCTTTCGCCGATAAGAGCTAGTGGAACAAAAAAAGTATAGCCTTCATGATGGCCAATCCCCTCTCCGTTCACACCTACATCAGTGATATCTAATTCTATAAGATCATTTTTCGAAATCATGAAAAAATTATATCACAATTTGGATAAAAAATATTATTACTGATTATATAAGAGGATCAGAGAACAAAAAACCATAACAATTTAATTATGGTCTTTTATGTATTTATTATAGATAGGAATTAGCGTTTAACTCCGTAACCTCCGCTGGATCCTCCCCCGCCTTTGTGGCGTACGGCCATAAAGCCACCCCCACCGAGTACCCCAGTAATTAAGAATATTATGAGGGCTACAATTATCTTGGTCCAGAATGGAGAATGAGAGGAAAAGACATAGGCGATCAAAGACATAGGCGATTGAGCCTCAGAATCTTCTGCGGTAATTAGAAAATCTCTGTATACATCCATATCATAGTTAAAAGACTCATATCCATAGGCTTGCGTGTAAATTATAGAAATTAACTCATAATATAATTCGCCGAGACCCATGTCAATGGAACCTTCCCATTCCGGATTATAAAGACACTCATCTATAAGATTTCCTGCCTCAGCTGCAGTAATATAGGCTTCCATTCGATAACCTATTTCAATCTGGGTACTTACGAGAGTGAGCTCTTCTTCATTTCCTGTGAAAAGTAAAAGGAGGAGGAGCCCCATATCGTTCTCTCCGATTTGCCACTGTCTAAATAACTCTGTCTTGTCGATTGAGGCAATTTCCCCTTGATTTTCAACAAGCATGGTTGTTACCACAAATTGAGCTCCGCCGAGATCTGTATCCTTTGTATCCTCATAAAGGCGAACTCCCTCGTTGTAGAAACTTTGTCTGCTTCCAGGTAAAAGTGCTGAGGCAAAATCATTAACATAAAAATCCGCGCTTGGGCGCGGATATTGATATTCATCTTCCTTTTTGCAAGACGATAATATAGTGCCGGCAAAAATTATTACCAGAAATAGTACTATAACGACAGTTTTACGCATGTCAGTCGACATTAATCATAGGAATCTCTTCAGAGCCATCTGCCGTTTTCCAATACTCAAGTTCTCTTTCGAAACCAAACATACCTATGAACAAAACTCTCGGGAACTTCTTAGCGGTTGTATTGTAGGAAAGTACGGCTTCATTAAAATCTCTTCTTGCTACAAACAATGCGTTCTCCATCCCCGACACCTCATACATATATGTGTTATATGCGCTAGTTGCAGTGATTTGTGGATTGGATTCTACAGTAACGATAAGAGCATCCAATGCAGCTGCTTCAAGAGCATCTGCTTCTATTAAATCTTCGTTAGTTATAGCTGCAGCATATGCCGCTCTAGCGGCAGTAATCTGTGTATAGATAGTTTCAGCGTGTTCCTGAAGTCCTTCAACAGCACCAATCAATTGCCCCATTTTGTCATGTCTTTCTTGCAATCTGTTCTTGATTTCGGCTTCTGCTGCATCGATGTCTTCACGAAGTGTAATGGTCCCATTGTATGCTACACCTGCGCTTATTCCGAAGAATAAGCCTACAATTACAATAACTGCAATAATACTAATAAGTGTTATCAATAAAGCTTTGTTTTTCATGTGTTTCCCCCTAATCTTTTAATGAAATAAATCTATCATTATGAGGTTCAATAGTCAATAGAAATTTTATTATTATCTTGTGACACTTTTTGTAGATAATACTACAAATTATTGAGAAAATGGCCATTTAAAGAGGAATATCTTTTCTGAAAAAAATATAGCTCTATTTTTTCTTTGGTATGAATTTTAAAGAAGCACTGTTAATACAATATCGAAGTCCTCCTCTATCTCTTGGACCATCAGTAAATACATGGCCTAGATGGGAGTCTCCATTTGAACTTCTAACTTCAATTCTTTGCATTCCATGGGATTTGTCTATAATTTCTTTTACAAGTTTTTTGTCAATTGGTTTGGAAAACGCTGGCCACCCACATCCTGAGTCAAATTTATCTTCCGAGGAAAACAGAGGCTCACCTGTAGCTATATCTACATATATTCCTTCATCAAAGTTATCAAAATATTCATTCCTGAATGGGGGTTCAGTTGCATTATTTTGCGTAACTTCATATTGTAACGGGGTCAAAACTTTCTTTAACTCCTCCTTATTTTTCTTGGAATATTGTGCTTGAGTATTTCTAGCTATATCAAAGGTCGATTTTCCGATGTGACAGTATCCGTTAGGATTCTTATCAAGATATTTTTGGTGGTATTCTTCCGCAGGATAATAATTATTTAGATTTAAGACTTCGACAGCTATTGGATCTTTATATATTTTTGAAAGGTCTTTTATCGATTCTAAGATTATTTGTTTGTCTGATTCATCGGTGAAATATATCCCGCTTCTGTATTGGGAACCAATATCGTTTCCTTGTCTATTAACCGCCGTTGGGTCAATTGAGGCAAAGAATAGATTCAGTAACTTAGTTAATGAGATCTCATCTGGGTTATATGTTACCTTGACTGTTTCTGCATGCCCCGTTCTTCTTCTGCAAACATCTTCATATGTTGGATTAATCGTCTTTCCATTAGCATAACCCACCTCAGTAGATAATACACCTTTAATAAGAGATAGGTATTTTTCAGTTCCCCAAAAACATCCTCCAGCTAGATAAATTGTCTTATTCATTCTTTCTCCTATACTGTTTGTATTGTTAATTTGCGAAAATTTTTTTGTTTAGTTAATATTTGGGATTAAAAAGTTATTCCGGAGATATTTCAAAGCGAAAATAAGCGTTGTCACTGTACCATAGAGGGAAATTAGTTCCCCAAATATTGTTATGAAGAATAAAAGATATCCCATCTTTTTTTACATCCTCATAATTGTTATCGAATCTCATAATTTTTCCTTTTCCAAGCGATACAAGAGGGGAATGTACGCTCTTTATTTTGTAAGAGCCCTTGCTATTCGAAAACTTTACATCCATCACTGCGGAACAATTTCTGTTACCATTGTATACTATATCGTAAGGATTAATATATGACCCCAGTTTTTTGAAGTGAATGCTCCTGTTGTCTGTTAATGGATATAGTCTAAAAATAGTTTCTTCTTGTATTCGGTTCGGATCTTTTCCTGTCCAGATCATCTCAATCAGAAATTTTTCTTGTTGTACAGAAAACTTGACTTGAATGTCTCTAGGGGCCCCGAGCTTACTACTTATTTCTTTTTCAGTAGATAGAGATATGATAACTGAATCCTTCGATTCTTTAAGCGATTTAATCACGTAGTGAAATCTTCCACTCGGGAATTTATCTTTGGTTAAACTAAACGCAGGTCTTCCAAAATCACCATAAGCCCAATTTACTCCCCTGACTTCCGGCCTATTGTAAGTCTCGAAAAACTCGTTTACATCCTCAATGTTGTGCGATACGTATTCTATTAATGATCCCTTCTCCGGGGAAGACAGAATAATTTTGCCTTGTTTAGATAAGGTTATGCCGCCATTATCATTTAGGGTAAGCAAATAATCGGAAAGTGAAAAGGTCCCGGTAACTATATTATTGCAGGGCTTGTCTAGAGAAGAGTCAAAAGATGCATTTGGAATAAGAGATGATAAAACTTTTTCAGCCTCTTCTTTATGAGTGTTGGTTAGTTTAGATAAGGAAAGAGAAATATATTCTCTTTGCTCCTTCCAAGTCCCTTCGATTCTTGAATAGGCTAAGGGCTTTTCTTTTTCTTTTATATCCGAAATGATTCGAGCAGCAATTTTTTCTTCTGCGTTTAGGGCTTCAACGCTGTTTTCAACAATGTCTTTTTCTTTTGCTTTCAAAAAATCTTCTTTCAGGTAGTTTGTATAATCGGAAAGCATTATCTTTACATCTCCACCGTTTGTGTGCTCTGCCAAGCATAATATGGCATCTGAAAAATCCTCATATTCCTGGGAGTCTCTTTTAAGCGAGCCTTCTTCTAACCATTTGCTTTTTAATCCCATAAGCTCTCTAAGAGATGCGGCTTTATATGGATCGGTGGTGCTTCCGTGAATCCAACTATCTCCAATCTCAGAGGTAATAACGGGCAGAGTATCGCGGATTTCCCACAAATCGTTTGCTATTTCATCTAAACCTGAGGCAATTATTTCTGCTTCTGGATAGAGTTCTTTATAGTGATCATAATTCTTCTTCGCTTGTTCCAGGTTTACCGGTCCGCAATTATCAGATGTGTGACAAAATGCAACCATCGATTCTATCCCTTCACAGGAAAAATTACCACCATAACTCTTATTGTAGACAACGACTATTTCACTATCCTTAAACCTCCAAAGAAAGATATCAGGAACATCAGGAACTGCAGAAGACTCGTTTACTCCTATGTGTAACATCTTTATTCCGTATTCTCTTAATATCGGAACCATAGCTATTGTATGTCCTGGAACATCTGTCATTTTCGCAGATACAGTATTTCTTCCAAACTGTTTATCAAGTTTTTTTATAATATCCAGCCCGTATCTGAATGTATCTTCATCCATTAACTCAGTGTGAGTGGTAAATGGAAGGGCGTGTGCTACTATGTCCCCCCTTTTCATAGCCTCGAATAAAGACTTAACTTGCAAAGGGGTTCCTTTTTTGAGCGCAGTATTAAGTATCCAAGAACCTGTTGTCCAGACAAATTTCTTATTTTCAGTATTTAGTTCTTTTGCAATACGAATCGCTTCAGGAATAAAAGAATCGATATATTGTTTTAATATATTTGCGGCAAGGTCAGTATATCCCAAATCCAAATGTGTCTTAGTGACTAAATAAACTTTCTTAATAATCATTTTCATGCCCCTTATCTTTATCAAAAATGTACTAATATTTGAACTGTATTTTTTTCTACTGGACACTAGGAAAAAGGATTTTATAGTTTAGTTTCCAGCGACGGAATACTTTCCGGTTCGACACTCTCTCTCCCTTTTTCAATTTTTAATGATTTAGATTCGAGTTCGGTAATAACCTCTGAATATTTTTTCTTTGTTAAAGGGTAAAAACATAGAATAATTATCATTATTAACCCGCTTGCAGCAGAAATAAGGCTGGTCGCATTAAACCACGACGTAGCAGTTTGCTGTTGAATTTCGGAGAGAACAATAACATTCTCGTAATTCTTTGGTTCAAACCCTATCATTCTTTGCCAGAACCAAGTTACTAGCATTAACACTTGAGCAATAAGCCCTGGAAGGGAAAACAACAAGCTTTGCATATGTCCTTCCAGTCTCTTCCCCGTTTTTTGTTGTTGAAAATCCGCTATTTCTCCTAACATTATGGGAATCAACAAATATGTAGGATTAATTGAAGAAATGAAGAAAAGTATTGTTATAGTTACAGCTGATGCCGTCCCAACAGGAATATTCTGATATCCAAATAATCCTAAGAAGCCAAATGATACTACACTCGTTACTGTAAACAATATTATTATTGCATTTTTATTTAGTTTTCTCGTCACTAAAGGTAGAAGAAACATTGCGACAGTCGACGCAAAGCCGATTATTGTCATTATTAGTCCGGAAATTTGCATCGCTTGCGTGGAGGTCTCAGCGAACCTAAACTGAATAATTAGAATTGTGAACTGCCTACAAAATTCTCTTAGAGAGCCAAAAGCGAGTGCTAAAAACAGAATGATTAAAGGCTTATTTTTAAGAAGCATTTTAGTGGCAATGCTGAATTTAATCTTTTCTTTTTTATCTTTATCCTTTAGTTCGAATACTCTTTCTCTAACCCTAAGAATAAACAAAACTAGTACTGTACCCACTCCAACAGCAATTATTCCAATTATCCTTATTCCCATATATTCCATTCCTAAAGAGGCGAAATGCGCTCTTATCGGACCCGCAATAATCTGCAAAACACTTGGAGCAAAACCAAAAATCAATCCTATCGGGGTCATCATGTCGGCGCGCTCTTGTGATACTGGAGTAATTACAGAAGGCATTGTTTGGTACATGTTATTTGCAAAATTCATTAATACAAAGAATGGGACGCAAGAGCAATATGCATAAATAATACGCATATTCTCCTCCCCTATTTGAGGGATCCAAGTAACAAGTACTGCGAACAAAGATAAGAAAGGAAGAGAGAACAAAATATATGGCTTATATCTTCCAAATCTTGTGTCCGTCTTCTCCATCAGAGTCCCGATAAAGGGTTGAATAATCAAATTTATTAATATGCCTGAAATCATTATCAGGTATGCATGGATTACATCAATATGATAAAAATATGGGATAAATGAAATAGTTGCGACATAGTATACCGAACTAGATATGAAACTTATTCCAAGCGCATATAGACCAAAAGTACCCATTTCTTTTATGTTTAGACATCTCCCTTCAAGGGGAGTCTTCCACATTGATTTGACTTTGCGTAAAGTACCTTTAATGTCTATTTTCATAATCCCTCTCTTTTAACTTATTCTTAGCGTCTTTTTTGCTCTTGCATATATACTATCAATTGAAAGTTTTAATAGCAATATTATTTTTCCCATATTAACATAACCAAAATGAAAATTCCTTTTTTGTGATTATTTTTTGTTCCTTTCCAGTTGGTTTTCGGGTATTAATAAATGATTACAAGCAATATGTAATTTTTATACGCTTTATTTCAAGCTCCTTATAGTGTTATACTTTCGTTAGTTAAATAGGAGTAATATGCCATACAGTATTTATTTGAAGAAAAACGAAGAAAAAAGAATTTTCGCTGGTCATCCATGGGTTTATGCTAATGAGGTGTCCAGAATTGACGGGAAAGATAAGAATGGCTCTCTTGCAACAGTCTTCGATTATAGCGGAAGATATTTAGGCAAAGGTTTCATTAATCATCTTTCTAAAATATTAGTCCGTATTTTTATCAGAGATGATAAAGAAGTCTCGGAGGATCTCTTTAAAGAAAGGATACTTTACGCCGATTCATATCGTAAAAGTCTTGGACTTGGGGGCTCATACAGGATGGTTTTCGGAGAATCTGACAATCTTCCAGGACTCGTTATAGATAAATACGAGGATGTCTACTCCCTTCAATTCCTTACCCTAGGAATGGACAATTATAAAGATGTAATAGTTAAGATTTTGATAGAACTTTTCTCGCCTGCATGCATCTATGAAAGGAGTGACCTTTCTGTAAGAGAAAAAGAAGGCCTTTCGCAACAAAAAGGCTTACTTTATGGGGAATTAAAGTCCCCGGTCGAAATTCTTGAAAACGGTATTAAGATGTTGGTTGATGTCGAGAATGGACAAAAAACTGGTTATTTTTTAGATCAAAAACTAAACAGACTAGCGATAAGGAAATATTCGGAAGGAAAAAATGTCCTTGATTGTTTTTGCAATACCGGAGGATTTTCTCTAAATGCGGCAAAAGCTGGAGCAAAATCTGTTATTGCTCTTGACATTTCCCCCCTCGCGCTAGCAGATGTAAACAAGAATGCAGAGATCAATGGATTTTCTGAAATAATAAAAACAGAGTGCGCAAATGTTTTCGATAAACTAAGAGATTATAAGAAAGATGGACGTCAATTTGATTTAATTATCCTTGATCCACCTGCATTTTGTAAAAATGCAAGCGAAATACTAGATGCTATGCGAGGATACAAGGATATTAATTCAATCGCAATGAAGCTTGTAAAGAAAGGTGGTTTTCTTGTATCATCCTCCTGCTCCCAACATATTACTTTTCCCCTTTTCGAGGAAATGCTTAAGAGTTCTGCTTTTGAGGCTAAGTGTCAGGCAAGAATAGTCGAAATAAAAACCCAATCACCTGATCATCCTTCCCTTCTAAGTGCGAACGAAACAGCTTATTTGAAATTTTACGTGTTGAACATCCTTTAATGATTCTCTATAATTATTTCAACATATGCTAGCAATAAACTCATATAAAATAGGTGATAAATGAATAGATTTTCCAAATTTATTATAGCGCTGTCCCTTATACTAGTCCTTTCAGTTGGAGGGACAGTTGTTCTATATGAAACGCGAATTCTTGAGGATAACGCAATATCATATGAAAAAGCGGAAACACGAATTGATTCATATAGTACCATTTTTCTTCCGCGGGGAAAAAAGCTTACAATCCTTCAATTAACCGACCCTCAAGTTAAATATCCAATCAATAACTATGATAAGTTTGGTGGTGAAAACAGTAATGACAAAACCATCTTGATGACCAGAAGAATGGTAGACACAATTAAACCAGATTTAGTTGTTTTCACCGGAGATCTGGTGATGTCTCAGATAGTAAATAATTGGCCTTATTTACAAGATTACGCAGACCTAATGGAGGAACTATCGGTATACTGGACTATGTCTTTTGGGAACCATGATTCAGAAGGCCCCTACGTTTTTCAACATACTACAGAGGACAGTATTTTCGGGCAAGAATCCAAAGAAATACTCATTGATAAACTTAAACAATACCCCCACTGTCTCATATCAAAAGGAGATGCGAAAGAGGAAGGTGGCATCGGGAATCACTTTATTAACATAAGAGATAAAAGTACTGGCGACATAATTTATACCCTTTGTGTTATGGACTGCGTTTTCCGTCCTTACTCTGTAGACGAAGAATATCACAGAGAGAAAACCCCTGCTCAAGTCGCTTGGTATGAAAGACATGTTAATCAGATATCAGACATGCAGTATGGTGTTGCAAGAAATGATGATCAGGTTGTATCCTCTTTGATATTTGCACACGTACCAGTCCCAGAAATTTTTGATGCCTATGAAAGCGCATTCAACAATGGGAATCCCACATCTGACTATCATTATGGGCACATACTTGAAGGGAACCCTTCCGGTCAGTATTTAACTTGTACTCTATTTGAAAAAGCTTTAGAACTCCAAAGCACAAAAGCTATGTTCTTTGGCCATTATCATGATAATGACTGCAATGTCAGTTTGAATGGGATCAATCTTGTTTTCGGACAACATTCTGGCCTTTCTCATTACTACAGAATAAATATGAGTGATAATGAAATTGGTGGGACTAATTATGATATGACAGATATTTTTGAATATGGTGATGAAAGAGGAGGAACTCTTATTACTATACAAAATGATGGGCAGGATTATCCTTTTTCGATAGAACAGAAACTAGCAGCAAATACTATCTCTTGGAATGATATTTCGATTGACTACCCTTCTCTATACCTGAGTTTGTTGGAAGAATCAAAATCACAAGTAACAGGTAATCCTCAATAATAATTAATCTCATCTATTTAAGCACATATAACCCTCAAAAATTACACTTTTTACATAATATTTGTATTTAAGTATTGTATTTTACATTTTTTGTGTGCTATTATTGTCGCATGTGGTCCTTGTGACCGTAGCAACGGGTATCAAGGGATGAGGAAATGAAAGGAATCCGCTTAAATTTGCGGGTTCTTTTTCTTTTTATTGAGTTTTATATTATTAGCATATTTTTCCCCCTGTTTTACGACCAAAGAAATTATTATTAAGGTTTCCTTAACACATAAGATTATAAAAAAGGAATTTTTTGGGTGTTTTCACTGTAATATTACTAAAATTTCACCAAACCCTACTTGCGTGCGAGCGATATATTATATATAAATAAAGTGAAGGAGTATGTTTTCTATAATATTTGAACAGGTCTGATGAAAAAGCTTTTTCAGTTCAAAATAGAGAAAATATATTGATTATGTACAGAAAATTAGTTATCGGTTTAATAGTGGCTGTCCTTGCGACAGTAACCGCATTCGGAATTGCCGAAACTTTAAAGGATGTCCCCGAAGAAACCTCAAATCCAGATGAAAACGAGGATTTGGTAGGTGAAGCTGAAGATCTTCCTGACCTTCCTTTACTATACTTTAATTCAAATACTGGAACGGGCAAAATGGGTAACGTGGTAATAAATTATGGAGATCATTTACCAGCAAACTCATTTGTAAAAGATAACTATGTGTTTGTTGGATGGTCGGAAACACCAGATGGAGAAGTTACTTATGCCAACGAAGAGGTTTACCTGGCTCTTGAAAGTGGAGCTATTAATACTCTTTATGCGATATGGACAAAGAATGTTGAAAATCTATGGGCTACATCCTCCCCACTCTTTCAAGAGGTATGGGGTTCATTCATTGGAGATAATATCCATAGAACAATTGAACTTGTGCTTGCAGAAGAGTTTGTTTTTGCTGGGGAACTGACCATTAACGCAACTGGAAAGATTTTAATTTACTCGAATGAAATTCCTCTTGCTTTTGAAGTCGATATTGATAGTGTGGAAGAATATGTCACTATGCTTAATCTGGGGTCTGAGTCTGACGGAATTTCATACTCACAATTTGGTACTTCGAATATTATAGTAGGTAATTATTTTTCTATTGATAAAATACTGGCCAATGATTGCATTTTTGATAACGGAGCATACTATAACACTGAAAAAACACTTTTGATAAGATATACCGGAGTATCTGGAACTCCTCAAGACTCTTTTTTAATCCCTTCGACAGTATCTGAAATAGGAATGAATGCATTTGCTGAAACCACCCTTAAAAGTATATCTGTTGCCTCAGGAAGCGTACTAACAAAAATTGGATATGGTGCTTTTAGCGATTCTACTTCGCTATCTTCTATATCAATACCAGATAATGTAACACATATTGGATCATATGCTTTTTCAGGTACAGGGCTCCTTTCCTTCTCTCTTCCTTCAAGTTTAATAAGCATAGGTGAGTTTTCCTTTATGGACTGCGCCTCTCTTGCCTCAATATCTATTCCCGCTGGAGTAACTACCTTAAATTATAATTCTTTTTATGGATGTGAATCCCTTTCTAGTATTTCGGTAGCGGAAGGAAATACTTCATTTAAATCAATTTCTGGGGTGCTCTTTGACAGTTCAGAAAAAGAAATACTTCTTTATCCACCAGGAAAGTCGGATACTAATTATGAAATACCCTCAGGAACTGAAAAGATTTCTGGATATGCTTTTGCAAAAAATTCGATTCTTGACAATATTACTATCCCCGAAAGCATCAATTATATTTCGCCATATGCCTTTTCAGGAACAAGAGCCCTTATTTCTTTTTCTCAGGATATTTCAATTTCGTCTTTAGCTGAATATGCTTTTTCTGATTACTTAGGGGCCTCAATTACACTACCTGATAGCATTACTGAAATTCAAAATCATGCCTTTTTTAATGCCTCTTCCCTTGTTTCAGTAACACTTCCATATACTCTTGAAATAATTGGAGATTATGCTTTTTCTGGATGTAGTTCTCTTGCTAGTTTTACTATCCCTGACTCTCTTATTAGTATTGGGAGATATGCCCTATTTGGGCTTACATGTCCAATTACTATCTCGGACACAAGTTCACTATCTGAACTTGGAGAGTATTCCATTGCTGGTTATCTTGGGGAATCCTTCACTATTCCCAAAGGAATACTAAACTTGGGAATTTTTGCCTTTAGCGATTCAACTGCTGATATCATTTTTTCTGAAGAGACGCAAATGACTTCAATTGGGAAATTTGCATTTAGTGGATACAATGGAACAGAAATAGAAATACCTTCCTCTATCACTTCTATCGGATTTGGAGCCTTTTATAATGCAACTAATATAACAAATATAGAATTACCCCTCTCTCTTACTGAAATATCCGATTATACGTTTGCAAATTGCAGTAGTTTGCTGTATATGAATATACCAAATGATATAACAAAGATCGGAGAAGCTGCTTTTTCAGGATGCACCTCTTTTACTGAATTAGTGATACCCAAAAAGGTTACTGAGATTGGTGCATATGCAGTTAGAGGGATTACAGCTACGATTGTTTTTAATGATAATCCCGATATAACCATTATCGGAGATGGTTCTTTTAGCGGGTACAAAGGAAATGCTTTTGATATTCCTTTAACAATTACCTCAATAGGAAAACGTTCTTTTGAAAATTGCACAAATATTAGTATTTTTACTATCCCGGAATCGGTTGAAACTATTGGAATGAGGGCATTTGAAAATTGCTATAATTTAATCTCAGTATCTCTCCCATCCCAACTGATGGTAATATCGGAAGGAACTTTCGATAACTGCAAAAATCTTCCTTCAATCACTATCCCTGATAATGTTCGTAGTATCGATGCAGCAGCTTTTAGCCTTTGCCGAAATTTGATTTGGGTTAACTTTGGAGAAAACAGTTTGCTGCAGAATATCGGAAACTGGGCTTTTCTTGGATGCAATAAACTACCTTCTTTCACCATCCCGAATAGAGTAAATAATTTGGGCTATTTAGCCTTTTACGGATGCAATTCACTAACGGAGATTACTATCCCATCTTGCGTTCTTGATATCGGATATCTTGCTTTTTATGGGTGTAACTCTCTAGAAAGCATTTATATGGAATCACCTACTCCTCCAACTCTTGGGAGCAGCGCCCTGTCATATAATTCCACTACCAGAAAAATTTATGTTCCATCGGGAAGTCTTGAGAGTTACAAGGCACACAAAGATTGGAAATATTATGCAAAAAGCATTTATTCGGAAGAGATTTAATTTTTCCTTTAAGAAAAAACGCCCCTTCTTAGGGGCGTTTATTATTTACAAGCACAGATTTTTAGTTGAAATAATTAACTCCATTTTTAAAAATGTCCATATTGAAATTTCCGCTTAAGTTCTGATAGAGTCCTTCCTGCCATCTTTCGCTATGCCCCATTTTTCCAAAGACTCTTCCATCTGCGGATATAAGACCTTCAATCGCTTGAGTTGATCCGTTTGGATTAAAAGGAGAAACCATTGTAGCCTTCATTAAATCATCGCAGTATTGAGTTGCGACTTGCCCTCCCTTAATAATCTTTTCTATCACAGAAGGAGGTGCAATTATTCTTCCTTCCCCGTGACTTATAGGAACAGAGAAAACATCTCCGACTCTAAATCCTGAGAGCCATGGTGAATTATTGGAAGCAACTCTTATTTTTGCCATGGTTGAAACGTGGCGTCCTATTCTATTATATGTCAAAGTTGCACTGTCTCTATTTTGAGGTACTATCTGCCCAAAAGGAAGAAGCCCCAACTTAATTAGTGCTTGGAAACCATTACATATCCCAAGAGCAAGCCCATCACGTTTATATAATAAATCTAGTACTGCATCCATAAGTTCTGGGTTTCTAAATGCTGTCGCGATAAATTTTCCGCTACCATCCGGTTCATCTCCTAAACTAAATCCTCCAGGAAATGCGATTATCTGAGAATCTGAAATAACTTTTTTCATTTCTTTAATCGATTCCATGATATCGGAAGGGGTAAGATTTCTTACAACAACGGTTTTAACCATCGCACCCGCTTTTTCAAAAGCTTTTGCCGTATCATATTCGCAGTTTGTTCCTGGGAATGCGGGGATAAAGACCTGCGGCTTTACTTGTGATTTTGCCTTCCAAGTCTTTTTAACAGAATATGACAATGTATCAGCTTTCTCATTAATCGCGCATGTAGAGGCAAAAACTGGCTCAAGGGTTGAAGTATAAGATTCTTTAATCTTCTTAAGATCTATTTTTCCTAAAGGATGAACAATGAAAGGAGCCCTCTGAAGCTCACCCACAAATTCTCCTCTCTCATATACTTCTTGTGAGGGTGCGACCAAAAGAATGTCCCCTGTGGCATTAATATACATATTTTCGTCAAGAGAAATAAGGTTAACTCCAACCATATTACCTAATATACACTTTGCTAGGGTGGCAATTACACTTCCTTCCACCACTGCGGAGTATAATACTTTCCCCTCATTAATTAGGCGAGAAATATATTCATAATCCTCTTTTAAAGCATCATAATCGGGAGAGAAATAACGATCTTTTCTAATTCTAAATCTATATATCTTTCCCTTCTCTCCAAAAGTATTATGTATGATTTTTTTATCGTCTGTTATTCCCATGCCAAATGCAATTAATGTAGGAGGTACATCAATATTTTCAAAGGTTCCACTCATGGAATCCTTCCCGCCGATAGCACCAAGCTTTAAGTTCATCTGGGCTTCAAAAGCTCCAAGAAGCGCAGAAAGGGGTTGTCCCCACCTTTCAGGGTCTTTCCCTACTCTTAAAAAATATTCTTGAAAGGTAAGATAAATCGATTCGTATTTTACTCCACTAACAACTAGTTTGGATACAGCGTTAACAACTGAATATATCGCTCCTGTATATGGAGAATCAATCATCAAATCGGGATATATCCCATATGAAGAACAAGTAACAGAATGGGTAAATCCGGATACAGGGGGTTTACTTGCCATTACCGTAGATGGGGTTAATTGCTCCTTACCTCCAAAGGGCATCAAAACACTTGCTCCACCTATGGTTGAATCGAAGACCTCTCCCATTCCCTTTCTTGAACAGTGCTCCAAAGAGGACAGCTGCCTTATCAATGCTTCTTCATCCTTATCCTCTTCAATTAATTTTTCTATTTCCTCTTCTACCTTTGAGAAATATGTACATTTTTCTTCTCTAATTGTTACATCTTGAATCTGTTTTACACCATTTGTATCCAAAAAACTGCGATCAATTTCCACAATTGTTTCATCCTCATAGAACATACGCAATTTATTGGATGAAGTCACAGAGGCAACCTCTGTTGCTTTTAGATTTTCGCTATTTGAGATTTCAATAAATTTGGAAACGTTTTCCTTTTTCACTACTACAGCCATTCTCTCTTGAGATTCGCTAATTGCTATCTCGGTAGCAGTCAATCCTTCATATTTCTTTGGAACTCTTTCTAGATATATATCTAGCCCAGGAGAAAGTTCCCCGATGGCCACACAAACTCCGCCCGCACCAAAATCATTTGAGCGGATAATTAGTGAGGCTGCTTCTGGGTTTCTAAAAAGCCTCTGCAATTTTCTTTCTTCGGGAGCATTTCCCTTTTGAACTTCGGCCCCACATGACTCGAGGGAACAAGATGTATGAGCTTTACTACTTCCTGTTGCTCCCCCGCATCCATCCCGTCCAGTATCTCCTCCGACCAAAATGACAACATCACCTTCAACAGGAGTTTCTCTTACAACGTTCTTCTTTGGGGCTCCACCAATAACATACCCGGTTTCGAGTCTCTTTGCCTTGAATCTATCATTAAAGAGCTCATGCACTATCCCAGTTGCAAGCCCTATTTGATTACCATAACTTGAAAACCCTGCAAGAGCAGTCCTTGTTAAAAACCTTTGTGGGAGTTTACCCTCAATTGTACAAGATACATCTTCAAGCGGATTCCCAGCGCCAGTTATTCTCATCGCCTGATAAACATATGATCTTCCACTTAATGGATCTCTTATTGCTCCTCCAAGGCAGGTAGCAGCTCCCCCAAATGGTTCTATTTCAGTAGGATGGTTGTGGGTTTCATTTTTAAACATTATCAACCATTCTTCCTCTTGCCCATCATTATCTAAAACAACATTAACTGAACAGGCGTTAACTTCTTCGCTTTGGTCTATAGCAGATAAGAAGCCTTCCTTTCTAAGTTTTTTTACTGCTATTGTTGCAACATCCATTAAACAAGGGTATTTATCTTTTCTATCCTTATACAACTCCTCAAATGTTTTCTTATATCTTTCATAGGACTTTTCGATATTAAGGTTTGAGGATAATATTTGAATGTTTTTAATTTCCGTTAAGAATGTCGTATGCCTACAGTGATCACTCCAATATGTGTCTATAACCTTCAGTTCCGTATGGGTAGGGTTTCTTTTTAAACCCTTAAAGTAATCTTGGACAAAGATTAAATCCTCAATATTCATAGCAAAAGAAAAATCCTTGTAAAAGGTCTTTAAATCCTTTTCCGAAAGAGAATTGAAGTCTGATAAAACTTCTCTCATTTTTTTCTTATCATATGGAGGTCTCTTGAGAGTTGAGGGAAGTTCGCTTGTCCCCTCCCTACTGTCAACCGGATTAATCAAATACTTTTTTACTTTTAAAAGTTCTTCTTTGCTTAAACCTTGAAAAGCATATACAGTAGCGAATCGTACTAATGGTTTTTCCCCAGCAGTTAATAGCTGGACACATTGAGCAGCGCTATCTGCCCTTTGGTCAAACTGGCCATCTAAATATTCGACAATAACTACTTGTTTATCAAGTATATCGTCAATTGAATCTAATATTATATCTACTGTGGGTTCGGAAAAAATAGATATTTTTGCTTTTTCTAATGTCTCGGGATTAATGTCCTCGATATCATACCTTAATATTCTTCTAACATAATCAAGATTGATACCATAGGTGCTTTTTATGTCTGATTTGATTTTTTCTTTTACGCCATCGTACGAAGGCAGTTTTTCCACATAAATTCTGTTAACCATTTCCTTCCCCATAAAAAATTCTCTTTACAATATATTACTTTTTATAACTATTTAAGTCAATTTATTACCCATATTGAATGATATTCATTTTCCATAGACGAAAAAACCATTCTACACCCAATATGCTTAGATATATAAAAAAGTCCGCAAAAAACGGACTCTTTCTCATAAATATTTAATATCTAGTGTCATTCCTTATCTACCATAAGGACAACGAAATATTTTCCTGTTAGTCCAATTTGTGCAGGGTTTGTATGTGTTACTGAACTGAATCCAGAATAATAGTTTATCGTAGATTCGTGTGCTCCATAAAACACTAACTCTATCGCATATTTACCAGATTCTTGAGAATTTACAAAGTCAGTGAATGCATCCTCAACTTTATCCTGTTCCTCCTGTGTCTGAATATACAGGTTGTCTTCCTCGTCGTAATTGGTAGAGACAAAGTAATCATAACTTCCATTTGCTGAATGATAAACGTAGAATGGATTCTCTTCGTCTGGATCCTCTATGTTCTTATACGCCATCAAGGAATCTGGGATCAAGAAAAACCTATGTGTTAGTACTTCATAATATTCATAAAGCGGATCCTCAGAGGTTGAAATAGAGACGTCATCCCCGGTAAGATCGACCCCATACCACTTATCCATAATCTTCACCTTATTCCATGCATGGCCAACACTTTGGTCTCCTTGAACGGTTGTGCCTGAAACTCTTACTACCTCGATTCCTTCAATCCTACACATCATCATAAATGCCTTAGAAATTCCGTCGCATACAGCTTTTCCATTTTTGAACAAACCTTCCAAGTAAAAACCATCATAAGCAAGAAGTTCATCCGAACTAGTTCCACCCGTACTTAGATTGAGTAATTCGTGGTCGTAAACATTATTAAGCGCTATCCAGTCGTGTATAATTGTCAATTTTTCATATGTATCTGCTCCAGCAGGAATTATTTCTTCCAAAATACTTTTTGCATCGTTATATAGAGTCTTTACCTCTGATTCTTCCAAGAAAACTGGTTTAAAACCACTTTCAAGGGCATATACCAATTGTTCTGAATTATATACAACATATGGATTCATACTATCGATTGCAAACACTCTTGTTTCAGGGTCTATATCCTCAGTATATGAAGAGATAAAACCTTCAAGCTCCAGTGTCCCCGGATTATCTGTTGTCTCTGAAGCCATTCTTCGCGTAACTTTTTCTTCGAACCCTGGCATCAATACCTTTTTGTCGCTATATGTATATGGAACGCTACCTCCATCTAAAAGTGTATTGCTCCTATAGTATCCGGTATTTTGAATTGCACCCAACATCGCCTCAGCTAGGTTATCCGTATCAACATAGAAAGCTATTTCATTGGGCACCGAATAGACTATTAGATAATTCATTAAGGCTTGAAGTTCCACTGCAGAACCAATATTTGAATCAGCAAAATTGCCTAGGAAATCGAAGTAAATATCATCTATCAGAGAAGAATTGCCTGAAGAGAAATTGTTGGAGTGAGGATTCGTGCTTATATTAGCATCGACAACATAAGTACCATGTACATATATGTTGTGAGAAGCGGAGAAGGTCGGACTGTTTACAATCATTAAATCTTCATAACCTCTGTCGATGTATATATTCCCGGTATATCCCGAAAAGGCTGAAGCCCCGATTGAGGTAATGGAAGACGGGATAATTATTTTATCAGCCTCATATCCCGCTGCGTTAAAAGCATCGGTTATCTCTGTTACGGGAATTCCACCAAGTTCATAAGGGATATAAATGATTTCCTCTTCACCTGCGTATCCAGTTATCTTGTAAGAGGTTGCGGGAGACCCCACACCTTCATACTCGAAATCGGTAGTGAAATCACCTTCCTGCCATTGCGCATATAAAGTAGTGCTGGCAGTGTAAGGATAACTAGTGATCAATCCTCTTCTATCAGAAATTTTTGTCCCACCTACAGTATGTGTGTACCACCCATTAAATACATGCCCTGGGTAAGAGGGGACAGCAACTGTAAATGTCTCCCCATAATGGACAGTGTATTCTTCTGTGATTCCACCTGAGTAATTTGGATTAGCACTAAGAGTTGATTCCGCTCCTTGAAATACTGCTGATATCTCTATGTCCTCGGTAAAATCATGAGAATATGGATTAGTTGTTATTATATCTTCTCCAAATTCCCACTGTACAAAAGTGTAATTAGCAGAGGGAGTTGCGGAAAAAGTTAGGCTGTCAAGTTCCCCCAAACCGCCAATAATATAGTATCCTCTCCCAGTATTAACTGACCCCGCTTCTTCATAAGGTTCAATATTAACCTTTACCGCCCAATGAGCATAAACATCAAAGTCATCCTCAGCGCTTTCAAAATCAGCAGGCATTATACCCGATTCATCAGTAATTTGATTAGATGCTGTATAGGATGCTGCATCATACCACCCTACGAATGAATTACCCGTTCTTGTGGGTATCGGAAGAGCAGTTTCTACTCCTTCTGCATATTGAACAGGACTTGTTCCAATCGGGAAAGGATCGCCTCCATTTACATTTAGGGTAATTTCCCCAGATACTGGGGCCCATTTTGCATAAAGGGTCATGTTGGAGGTTATGGTGTAATCATGAGTAGTTAAATACTGACTCCACGATTCATTAAAAGCATTGCTAGTGAACCACCCTAAAAACACAAAGCCATCTCTCTCCGGAGTGGGCAGAGATACACTGTTTTCTCCATTTCCAATTTCCACTGCGCTAAAAACTGTACCACCGTTCGAATTAAGAGTTATAGTATAACTGTCGCGTGCACCTGGAAAACAAGACGTAAAAAGAATCACGCAGAAAAGAGAAAAAATAAATATCTGAAAGACCAAAGACTTCTTCATTGATGTTTCCTGTGGTTTAATATTTATATTTTATGTTATTATTAGGTCCATTTCAATATGTAAAATATTAGTACTTTTTTTAAAAATCATTGACAAATAGAAAAAATGGGCTGCCAAATGAAAATTATTAGTCCTTTTTCAAGAAAATACCTTATGAAAAAAGCCTGAATCTATCAGGCTTTTAGGGTACTAATTAAGACATTATTTTAGGGATTATTCCCAAGAAAACAAACCATTGTAAAGTTGATAATACTTACCTCTGAGCAACATCAACTTATCGTGATCGCCCCTCTCAATAATCTCCCCATCTTGCAAAACTAAAATTGCATCAGCATTCCTTACAGTCGAGAGCCTATGAGCAATAATGAAAACTGTTTTGCCTTTCATAAGTTGAGCAAGGCCCTTTTGAATGGCTGCTTCCGTTCTTGTGTCAATCGAGCTAGTCGCTTCATCAAGAATTAATACAGGGGGATCTGCTACCGCTGCTCTTGCGATAGATATTAGCTGTCTTTGGCCCTGAGATAGATTTGCCCCATCAGATGTGAGCATTGTATTAAATCCTTCCGGCAAATGGGAAATAAAAGAAGTGGCATTTGCTACTTCCGCAGCTTTCATAACTTCCTCATCCGTTGCATCAAGCTTTCCATATCGGATATTGTCCATAACCGTGCCAGTAAATAAATGAGTGTCTTGAAGAACCATTGCTAAAGAACGTCTCAAATCTGCTTTCTTTATTTTGTTAATGTTGATCCCATCATATCTTATCTTTCCATCAGGAATATCATAAAAACGATTAATCAGATTGGTTATTGTTGTTTTCCCTGCCCCTGTAGCACCAACAAAAGCTATCTGTTGACCGGGTTTAGCATAGAGATCCACATTTTTCAATACCTTTTTATCCTTTACATATTGGAAACTAACATCCTCGAATTGGATATCGCCTTTAAGCTCTTTATATGTTAGAGAGCCGTCTTTGTGTGGGTGCTTCCAAGCCCAGCTGCCAGTTCTGCAATCGCATTCTCTAATTTCTCCATTCTCGTCTCTTTGGATATTTACTAAAGTAACATACCCATCATCAACCTCCACTGGCTCATCCATCATATCAAAAACTCTTTTTGCTCCAGCTAAAGCCATCATAACTGCATTGAACTGTTGGGAAATCATGGCTACGGGTCTGCCGATCTGTCTTGCTAGCTGTAAAAACATTACCAAAGTTGCAATACCTGCCGCCATAGAACCCATCTTCCCAAGAGCGATAAGTGAGGATCCTCCGATTGCAACTATTGCGTAATTCAAATAAGAGAGGTTGCCCAAAAGTGGCATAAGAATTTGAGCATAGGTAGAGCCTTTTGTCCCTATAATACGAAGTTCGTCATTCTTTTTTCCAAATCCTTTAACTACTACGTTTTCATGGCAAAAAACTTTAACTACTTTCTGGCCAGCAATATACTCTTCAACATAACCATTTACATCTGCAGTTTGTTTTTGAATCCCTAAAAAATACTTTCCTGTTTTTCCAGTTACTATTACCACCAAAAAGCCCATAAGTATTAAGTTACCAATAACAATTAACGTCAATATGGGGCTCAAGATCAACATCGAAACAAATACAGACAATACTGTAACTGCACCGTTAATAAGCTCACGGAACCCATTACTTAGGAGTTCTCTGATAGCATCTGTATCATTGGTATACCTTGACATTATCTCCCCATGAATATTCCTGTCGAAATAACTGATAGGAAGCTTTTGCATATGGTCAAACATCTTTACCCTGAGTTGACAAAGCATAGAAGCAGCAATAGTCAATGTCATCCTTGATGCAACAGTAATTGTTAATATACCAATAACATCTATAAAAATGAACCATGCCATCATTTCTGCAAGACCCTTGAAATCTACAACACCATTGGCCGCGTTTTCAAAGATAAAAGTGAGTATTTCCTTAAGATACATCGTTCCAACTGCATAGGAAACTGAGTGAAGGACAATACTAATGAAGACAATAATTACCCTAATTCGAAAACTACCAAGTTCTTTGAATAATCTCTTGAATACCGAAAGGCTCTCTTTGAAATCTAACTTAGCCATGGGTTTTCCACCTCTAGAAGGAGTTCGTATAATCTTTGCCATTAACGTACACCTCCCAGCTGTGAATTATATATCTCTTTATATATATTATTGTTTTGCAAAAGTTCCTTATGGGTTCCAATTCCATTAATTTTCCCATCATCCAGAACAATGATTTTATCAGCATCAATAACCGAAGCTATTCTTTGTGCTATTACAATCAAAGTTGTCTCTTTCATAGAAGCTTTTATTCCTTCTCTTATCTCCGCTTCAGTTGCAGAATCAACTGCACTGGTTGAATCATCGAGAATCAGAACTTTTGGTTTTTTTAATAGGGCTCTAGCAATACATATTCTTTGCTTTTGCCCTCCTGAAACGTTGACCCCCCCCTGGCTGATATCACTTTTATATCCATTTGGAAAACTAACAATAAAATCATGGGCACTAGCAATCTTACATGCTTCTTCTAATTCCTCTTGAGTTGCATTGGGATTCCCCCATCTTAGGTTTTCCTCTATTGTGCCCGAAAAAAGTGTATTATTTTGTAAAACCATTCCAACTGCTTCTCTAAGTGTTTCGATCTTAAATTCCTTTACATTCCTTCCACCTACAAGAACATTTCCTTGGGATGCATCATAAAGTCTGGGGATAAGTTGCACCAAACTACTCTTTCCGCTTCCGGTCCCCCCAACTATTCCTAAGACTTCTCCCTTCTTAACTTCAAATGATATATCGCTGAGAACAGGATTTTCAGCTGCCTCTTTGTATTTAAAAGATACTTTGTCAAAAATGATATTTGAATCTTCCACCTTCACGGATGGGTCAGCGTCTTTATCGGATATATCTGGTGTCTCGTCAATTATCTCACTAATTCTTCGCGCTGAAGCCCTGCTCATGAATAGATTTACAAAAACCATAGCTACCATTACTAGAGCCATCAACAACTGCCCTATGTATGCAATTATACCCGAAATATCTCCTGCAGACATTGTCGCCTGCATTATCTGAATTCCACCTATCCAAACAACCGTAATAGTAATTGCATATGTTACAAAATTCATTAACGGGTTTGCATATACCAATAATTTTTCGGCTTTTATCTGTGCATCTTGTAAGTCAAGAGATGCTTTTCTAAAACTGGCCGATTCATGATTTTCACGAACGAATGTCTTCACGACCCGGATACCGGTAAGATTCTCTTGGACCTTAGTATTTAAGGCATCAAACTTCTTGAATAGTTTTTCAAAAAGTGGCACTACAAATTTCATTGCGAAAATCATCAGCCCCCAAACCAAAGGGACGAGAACAACAAAAGCGATTGCAATTTTTATGTTTATAGTAAAAATCATTACTATGCTTAATATGAGCATCACTGGGGCCCTGAAGGCAATCCTGATAGACATCATGAATGCTTGCTGAACAAAACTAACATCGGTGGTAAACCGAGTAATCAAACTACCAGTTGAAAATTTATCCACGTTTTTAAAGGAAAAATTTTGGACTTTGTTAAACATGTTTTCCCTTAAATTTGCGCCAAATCCCATAGAGGCAACAGCAGCAAATCTTGCGGAAAGTAGCCCCAAGAGGAGAGATAATCCTGCAAGAATAACCATAATGCCCCCATTTATTAGGACTGCATTTATATTACCTTTTGCCACCCCATCATCGATAATATATGTCATAATTTTCGGAATTAATACTTCACAAACAACTTCCAGCACTACAAAAAGAGGGGCCAAAATTGCATATTTTTTATATTGATTTACATTTGAAAAAAGTTTACGCCACATTGATTTCCTCTATCTATTATGTTCGCTAATATATGTCAAAAAAGAACATCATATTAACTCATATTATTACGTACACTATATAATAGACTAATGACTTTTTTAAATCAAGAAAAAGGATATACTAGAATGAACTCAACTTAGAAAATTATTGTTCATTAAAGAAAAAAGATCTTCAGTTCACAAAAAATTATAGACACTTCAGGATAGAAAATCTACTCACACTTCTATGATTTCTCAAAATAGATATTATCTACAAACTTATCGACTTTCTCATATATCTTCTTGGTACTTCTCAAAAACGGGTACAGGTGAGTACAGTGAGAATCAGTATTTTCAGAAGCTATATATATTTCGTGAGGTATACTCGCATTTGTAAGAGCTTCTCCCATTATTATTGCTTGATTCCCACAAAAAGCATCTTTTTCCGCTTCGATGAGAAAACTTTCCGGCCAATTTGAGGTAATATTTTTCACGACATTGACCTGTTCATCGGAAAAAGGCAATTTATCCCGAAAGTTCAAATCCTCAAAATGGGTTCCAAATACGCAATTAGTAATGTCCAAAGTAACATCAAAAAGCTGCGGAGTGGTAAAACATTTTAAAAGATCATATGGAGCATAAAAACCCATAAAACCCCTTAGTTTTTCTCCAGTATACTCAGGGAGATTCAAAGATTGCCTTAAAGTATCGTTTGTAACAGCGGCAACTGTGTGAGCGGCATAGTACCCCCCGGCACTGTCCCCGGTAACAACAATCTTATTCAAGTCTAAATCATGTTCTTCCGCAAGCCCATTAACAAAATTTAACGCGTTTATGCAGTCCTCTGTTGCTGATGGAAATGTAAAATTGGGAGCCAAACGGTATCCAACATTAATTACCGCCCATCCTTTGTCAGCAAAATATCTTGCAAATCCGCTCCTGTATTTTTTACCACCACCAACAAATCCACCCCCATGGACATTAAAGATAACAGGATATTTGCCCTTTTTCTTTTCAGGGGATAAATATATGTCCAACATATTTTTACTGTCCCCGAAACGTGTGTCGTACATTATGTTTCTGATAACATATACGCCCGGAAACCTTCGGTAATTTCTTAGAGGATGATTAAAAACATCACTTAATTTAAAAACTGCTCGTGATTGGTGCATAATTTTCTCTCTCTTTTTCTTTTGATAATTATAACATATTACCAAAATTATTCTCAATCCTTAAAAAAAATGTTATTGGTATTATGCGGCGATTTTATCTGGCTTATTTTGAAAGGGATTTACATTGATTTGAATAAAAATACAAATCAAACCAAAACTAAAAAAGAAACGATTCTTAGCATTGAAGTTACCCTATATTAAGCTTTGAATACCCAAACTTATATTGTTTTTTAATAATTTTATTTTCACGATAGGATTAAACACTTCATGTGGTAAAAATGTGGACAATTCTGCATAAATGTGGATAACTGGGCTTTTTTGCCATTATTCCCCTAGGTTTTCCACATAAATATGTAATTTTTCTCTGTTTTATCTCTTGTTTCGGTTGCCCAAACCTATAAATATATTCTAGATTTTTACTTCTTTCTTGATTTTAAAGGATCAAATTGATATACTCACAGTATATTTTCTGGAGGTAGTTTAATGGATACAGGTAAAATTATCGGCTTGTCTATACTTGGAGCTTTCATCCTACTTATTATTTTTATGATTTTTCGTTCCTTGCTAATACGAAGACCTAAGCCTGAACAAACAGATTACTCCCCGAGATTTATTGAGCAAGAAAAGGTTGTAGCTCACATGATTGAGGCAATTCAATTTGAGACAATTACACTTCCAAACAATGAAATTGAGAACAATATTTTTTTAGAATATCATAGCTTTCTAGAAAGAACTTATCCGTTAATTATGCAAAAAGCTGAAAAAACAATAATTAACAGATATTCTGTGATATATAAATACCTTGGTTCTGATGAAAATCTTCTCCCTGTGGCCCTTCTTGCTCATCAAGATGTAGTTCCCGCCCCCGATGAAGGATGGGAATTCCCTCCTTTCTCTGGGCACTTAACAGAGGATGGATATATTTACGGAAGAGGTTCGCAGGATATGAAAAGTCAAATGATCTCAGCTCTCGAAGGATTGGAAATCCTTCTTGCTGAAGGAAAAATTCCGAAACGAACCATCTATTTCTGCTTTGGACATGATGAAGAACTGGGAGGAAGATATGGAGCAAAAAAGATAGTAGAATTCTTCAAAGAAAAGAAAATCAGATTTGAGTATGTACTTGATGAAGGTGGAGCAATAATTGATGGGAAGATAATGGGTATAGATAATAAAATTGCTCTAGTTGGAACCTGTGAAAAGGGATATGCTGATATAACTTTGGAAGCTATTAAGGAAGGTGGTCATGCTTCAACGCCAACTAGGAGAACTGCTGTTGGACTACTCTCAGAAGCAGTATTCAAGCTTGAAAAGAATCAAATGAGACCATATTTTTCTCAACCCGTAAAAGAAATGCTCAGAGATATAGCCCCCTTTATGAACCCCTTCTTTAAGTTTGCTATTGCAAATAGGGACATACTCTCCCCTTTACTTAAAAAGGTACTTACTCTAGCAAGCCCATTCACTAATTGTATAGTAAGAACAACCATTGCCCCCACTCAACTTTTCGGGGCGACCACACCGAACACTCTTCCCTCCAAAGCAAAAGCCAATGTAAACTGCAGGTTAAATACCGGGGAGACAATCGAGAAACTCATATCTCACATCCAGAAAGTCGTAGGTAAAAACATCTCGGTTAAAGCTGACGATAAATCAAAGAATCCCTCTCCTGTAAGCAATACAGATTGCGATGCATTCAGAGCTATTCGGAAAACCGTATACGAAGCTTTTGATGGATTTATTATGGCTCCTTATCCATTTATAGCTACTAGTGACTCTGCTTACTACCATCAAGTATCAGATAATGTATATCGATTCACCCCTCTATTAAAAGAAGAGTCTGACGCTAACCGAATCCACGGAAAAAATGAAAGGATTACTGTTGATATGCTTGTTACAGCGACCAGATTTTTTGTCAGACTATATGAGAATACTTGTTTATAGATTAATATAGTCTTCAATATAAACCCACTAACCGCATGTTTTATTGATGGTTGTTATTCACCGGAATGAGTGCTGGTTTTCAAAATATTGACTTTTGTAATATTTCAGGAATAAGGCCTGTTTTTCGCAATATTGGCTTTTGATTTATTTCATGAATAAGTGCTGTTTTTCAAAATATTGACTTTTGTTTTATTACAGGAGTAAGCGCTGTTTTTCGCAATATCGGCTTTTGATTCATTATTGTAGTCAATAAAAATCCGAAGCACTATATGTTGTGGCAAGAATAATTTAATTTTTTGGCTTTATTTTTACCTACATTTTTCGTATGTACTTAAAAAAACTTGTGTGATATAATAAAATTCCTGCGCCGATTAGATTGGTTTTATAAAATAGTATTCTTTGCGCAGAAAAGCTTTCATTGGTGGGATTGTGATACACGACGAAAATACTAATAATAAGCTACTAGTTCTATTTGTACTAGAAAAACTAGAGATGCCCGTAAGCGAGGATCTCCTTCTTGAAATGTGTTCCATTGACAACAACTGGATCCCTTATTTATATTGCAAACAAGTAATAAATGAAATAATTCAAAGCGGTTTAGCGACAAAAATCTCTTCTCAAAGCTCAAGAACACCCCTGGTTTCCTTAACTTCTGATGGAAGAATCTGCCTTGCTCACTTTTACAATGATATTCCCCTATCCACGCAAGATGAGGTCAAAGAGTTTGTGAAGCAGCACAGAATCAACTACCGTAAAAAACAAGAATTCATTTCTGATTATTTTAAAAATAATGACGGATCCTATACGGTTTCGTTGAAAATCATGGAAGTTACGCAAACCCTTATCGACTTAAAGCTCGTAGTCGCGACTAGAGCAATAGCTACTTCTATTGCCGCTAATTGGAATGAAAAAGCACCCGAAGTTTATCGAATGCTTTACGAACAACTGGTAGAAAATTAATACTCACCTTTTTAAAAACAAAAGATCCGTTTTATCCGGATCTTTTTTTGTTAATTAAGTATCTAGTCAACAAAGAACTCATCATATATGCTTCTTATAGAATTTTCAAAATCTTTGTCTTCTACTCCAACGATTATATTTATTTCAGATGATCCTTGGTCTATCATTCTTACGTTAATGTTGCTTTTTGCAAGGGCTGAAAAGACTCGAGCTGCAGTTCCTTTCCTTTTTGCCATTCCGTGTCCCACGATAGCTATCAGGGAAAGGGAATGTGTAACCTCAATAAAATCTGGATTGACTGCGATTTTAATATCATTAATAACTTTTTCTTCAGGAACTATTTCGAATCCTTTTTCAGATAGAACAACGCTCATGGTATCTATCCCTGTTGGAATATGTTCCACTGAAATTCCACACCTTTCTAGAACAGAAAGAACTCTTCTCACGAAACCTAGTTCGTTATTCATCATAGATTTCTTAAGGTTAATGGTTGCGTTGCCTTTTCTTCCAGCAATTCCAGTTACGGGATAGTCATCCACGTCATCTCTGGCACTTTTTGCTAATATCATAGTTCCAGGATTTTGAGGCTCAAAAGTATTCCTGATATTAATGGGAATATTCTTTGCTTGTACAGGGAAAACACTGTCTGGATGCAACACACTTGCTCCCATATAAGAAAGCTCCCTCAATTCTTCGTAGCTTATTACATCAATGTAAAAGGGATTTTTTACTATTTTCGGGTCTGCAATCATAAATCCATTTACATCCGTCCAGTTCTCATATACTGTCGCATCGATTGCTCCTGCAACAATTGCCCCAGTAAAATCTGAGCCACCTCTGGTAAAAGTTTTTATTTCTCCATCAGGTTTTCTTCCATAAAACCCGGGAATAACTACCCCTTCTGTTCTATCCTTAAGCATTGATATGCGATCTTCTGTTATTTCCGAATCGTAAAATCCATCAATATTAAACTTTACAATTTCTTCCGCATCAATCAATTCATAATTCAAATAATTAGCAACAAGAACGGCCGAAAGATATTCTCCCCTTGAAGCCGCATAATCCTGATTCTCCGATCTATTTATACCCTCTTCCACCTCATCAAGATACTTTTCAATGTCCAGATCAAGTTTCAGTTCATCACGGATACTTAAAAACCTATCTCTGATTTTCGTCATTGTGGAATGGCAATTTCCATCGACTAGTTTTTCCTCGAAGGCCTGATATAGTAAATCTGTTACTTTCTCATCTCCAGAAAAGCGTTTCCCCGGAGCTGAAACTACTACAAATCTTCTCATTGGATCCGACTCTATTATCTGCCGTACTTTTCCAAGCGCAGAAGCAGTCGCCATAGATGTTCCACCAAACTTACATACTTTCATTTATTACCATACCTCGCGCATCGCGCTTTAAAAAGAATATTCATAACATTATTATGAATGGTCGCAAATGTCAAGTGCATTAAATATTTTCTTGCCATTTTATTACTTAAAAATATATTAGTCTTTTTGCTTAAAAATCCATTGAGTTTTTAGCTTTGTCCCAAATAATAATGCTGTTTTCATTTTTCCGTTTTTCATAGCCATATTTTTTTGATTCTAACAAAAAACCGACACATTTCCATGTCGGTTAAAAAATAGTGATAGCTAGTAAAACTATATACTAATTACTTATTTTTCTCATTTCCAAATAGTATCTCTTATGTTGAGGTTCACCAATTGAAAAGGCTTTTTTAGGAAGATTTCCAACATTTACCACAAAATTAACAAGTTCTTCTCTGGGAAATGATGGCATTACTATTCCAATAGTATTACCTCCTGATTCAGCCACTGCTTCCTTAAGATGTCCTTCATTATGAATGTAATCAACTTCGGATTGTGGATTTTCTTTTAAATACTTTTCTATATATTTTTGCACACCCATTATCGTATAACTTGCGATATCAGGAGCCTTAATCTCGTCTTCGTGGTCACTGAATACGATTTTAACATTGCTTTCCCCATTTAGTTCTTTCGACAACCCTGACAAGAAATCAGACGAGGGATTATATACGATTCTATGTATTGGCTTGAAATCTACACCACTGTAAATGTTGATCATTTCTACAAGCATATATCTTGAAGGGTGATTCTCTCTTTCTGTTTCGGACAAGGTAGCTTTAATATTTTCCCATGTCACTTTTGCTGTTGCTACTGAATGGTTTCCATCCCCTATTACCATTAGTACTCCAGCATCAATACCGTATTTTTTCACCTGCTCATTTTGATTCAAGAGGGATAATATTTTCGGGATAATCTTCTCTGATTGAGGGACTTCATATCCTTTAATGTTTCCCCCTCCCATATTTAAATCGAAATCATATAATTTTTTAAATTTATTTCTTTGTCCATATAAAGGTTCGATAATGTCTCTCTCCGGATTATCTATCAATGCAATTGCGTGTGGAGACTCCAAATTAGCTTTCTCTCTTATCTTAATCCTTACAGGTAGTCTTTCGGTAAGAGTATCTTCTGTCGCTCTAATCGGGACTCTGACTCTATGCCAATCATATGCATCTAAATCAATACATATCATTAGTCCAATTCTCTTCTTTCCGTTCTCTACTTCCCTCTCAACAAGAACAAAGTTATTGATTTCTTGAAATAATCCAGCATCAATATATCTTTTCATCTCTTTATTGATGGAAGAAATCCTTTCCTCTTGATCTACCTTATTTAAATAAATCTCTGGAAAAACAACTTTATACGTGCTTGGACTATCTCCAATATACTTTTCAAGTTCAGTCCAATATTTGGGTCGAGCAGTAAATTGGTCACAAGCTATTATTGCCCACTTGGACATATCAATATTCTGTGGTAATAAGATTTTCGGGACTTTAATATAACTCATAATAACCTCCTTAGTAATCAGCATTTATTATCACATAAATAAAAGCTAAAAAACAATAAAAAATCCAAACTTTCGTTTGGATTAAAAACTCAATAATCGGAACAATTATTTATTTTGATATAGAGCGATATCTTGAGGGGCTAGAAATTCTAAGCGTTTCATGAAGAATATCTCTCAAGCGATCGGGAGTAACAAACCTTCTGAGCTCACCCTTCTTTGCAACTGAAATAATTCCGGTTTCCTCGCTGACAATGATCGTTGTCATATCGCTCTCTTCTGTAATCCCTATTCCTGCACGGTGCCTTGTCCCAAGGCTTTTAGATACTGTTTGTGATTGGGATAGGGGTAGAAAGCAACCTGCAGCAAGAACCTTATTTCCCTTAACTATCGCAGCTCCATCATGGAATGGTGCTCTGGTGTTGAAAATTGCCTCAAGAAGAGCCGAAGATACTATAGCCCCCAATTCTACACCAGTTTCAAGTATATGATTAGCAACTGTTGTAGGCGCAATGACTATCAATGCCCCGGTCCTGGTCTTAGACATAGATTGGCAAGCAACTATTATCTCATCCACCGCCTTCCTTAGTTCTTCATCGGAGGCGCTGGTTTCAAAATCTGCATTCTTTTCCCTTGTTTTTGTTAAAGTAAAAAATAATACTTTTAAGTCAGATTGATATACTATTCCAACAGCGACAACCATAAAAATTACAAAGACCTGAGCTAAAGCTCTGGTAGCAGGAATATTAAAATATTCGTCCAGAATAATAATGCCTATGTAACCGGCCATTACAGCTAGATAAATTATCAAAAGGTGAATACTCTTCTTTCGGATAAAAAAGATGATAATAGAAACTATTATCGCGATTACTGCGATAATATCAACAATCCAACTTCCTACATTAGCATACTGTGCCGAAAGCAAAGCGAACTCTCCCAAATCTATTTTCTTAGATTATACACTTTTTATATCCTAAATCAAATAGATTACTTAATTAAATGTATCATTTAGTGCAACTTTAGGCACCCTTAAAGGATATTCCTTTCAAAATTTTAAATAAAATCACCCTTTTGACAAGCTTAAAAATCCGAAAAATATTATTGAAACATTTTTTAGAGCACATAAGTAAAACCACAATCAATAGAAGATTGTTCTAAAATGTTCCTGCTGTAATATAAAACTAATACTCTTTTTCCTAAAGATCATACCCTGTAAAATATCGCAGTTGTCTTTATGTAATATAGAACTAATACCCTTTTTCCTAAAGATCATATCCGCTAAAAATATCGCCGTTGTCTTTTTTGATTTCCTCTTCCGCTTGGATATTTGCGATATAATTAATTTGCTCTTCACGAGCCTTCTTGTAAACGAATAAGTAAAGAAGGATAGAAGAAGCAATAACTAAAACTAGATTGATAGATGAGTAAACTTTTTCAGCCATAGATACTCCCTCATAAAAGAAGAGAGCCGAAGCAAAAGTCAGAGATTTAGATATAATCTGAACTGTTACATAAATATTAAAAAGCATGTAATACAAAGAAAATACTTTGTCCCCTTTTATCACATCTTTCTTAAGAAGAAGATAAACAAAAGTGAATACTATGCAATTTACAACGAAACTTACAATATCAGTGGCATAGGTGAAGGACAAACGAATAACTTCGTTTTGAATAAAGTTAAGCATATTGTAGGACCCTATCAAAAGCTGGGTCAAAATATAGCCCAACCTAATTGTATTTTTGAATAAACTGCTTTGGCCTTGGACTAAGAATCTCCGGCTTGAACTCATGTTATGTATTACTCCTATCACAAGCTCAATTATAGCCCAGCTGATTATTGCCCCAAAAACGAAAGCAACCCACTGAAATGTATCCGCGTTTAAACCAGTCGTAGTATAATCAAGACCTAACTCAGTTAAGTACTCATTAACCACAAAAACTGAAGGGATGCTTGCATAAGCACAAGCCGCTACCACAATAAAATATATAATTATTTGAGGTATTTTATTAAATTTATCTCTGACTAGCTTTAACTTTTCCACTTATTTTCACTCCTTGATGAAATCCTTGTTTTAAAAAATTTGTCTAAAAACTATGTTATTAAAACGCTATTAGTTTGGAAAATAGCGTTTTAAACGCAGTTTCATCGGTCATTTTCCCTGACTTAAAAGAAAAATCGGTATCAACCAACATATCCATGATTTCTTTAAGTCTTACTTTTGTGTATTTTGAAGCAATCATTCTCGATTTTTTTATCGCATACTCTTTTACACCAAGTACTTTTGATAGGTCCAAATCTGACAGAGGAGATAATGCAGAATGAAATATCCTCCTGTAGTGGTTTGTAAGCAACGCTAATAACGCACTATAGTTATACCCTCTTTCTAAAAATCTATCGACTAATTCTTTAGCTCGGTGATTCTTTTTCGATGATAACGCATCCGAAAGTTCAAAAATCGCATCCTCTATGTCATTTGCAACATTTATCTCTACGTCATTTAGTGATATTTTCTTACCATCAACATAACTTATTAGCTTATCAATTTCCATAAGAATTCTTGAAAGATCTGAATTGCAATACCTAATCAATAAGTCAAATGCCGCTTGGTCTATTTGCGTTTCCCCCAAAGCTTTTTTCACTACCCTGTTAATTACCTGCGGGGAGGATCTAACGCACTCAATCACCGTAAAGACTTTCATTAATGAAGCAGAAATTTTACCGTAGTAAATGATTAAAAAATATGTATCCTCATCAATCTCCTGTATAATCTTTGAAAAAGAGGCATCCCCCTTATCTTCAAACTTTTCATCATATGAAAGAACCACTGAAGGAGAAGGAAACATCGAAAAAGTGATTAGCGAATCCCTTAGGCTTGAAGGAGAATCTATTTTATCAAGTTGTTTTAGATTGAAAGACTTATATTCTTCCGGAACCAAGGAACAAAACTCCTTGATAACTTTATCTCTCCAATAAGTGTCCGTACCCTCAAGGATAAAAGCACCCTTATTAAATTTTTTTAAGTCAAATTCCTCAGCTTTCATAGCAAGAATTATACTACACTTTAGGTTTTTTTTCAATTAACCGCGTTTTAATAAGTAATTAAATAAAAAGCCCAAACTATTATTCTTTGTTCCTTAAGATGGTTTCTTTTTTTGTAATTCACAGATGTATTTACACGGATTTAATGGGATAATACTAACTCCATTTTTAATTTTATTATCTAAAAGATAATATGTTATTAATTTTTCAGGCACGTTTTTTAGTCAAACCTTGAAACTTGAGTGTAAAAGATATACTATATAAGTATGATAAGTGATAGGGGGTATTTTTTATGGTTAAGTCCCATTTTTATGATGCAATAATTATTGGAGCAGGAAATGGAGGTCTTGTAGCTGCGGCAGTTGCCGCTAAACAAGGCTTAAAAGTCCTGCTTATTGAGCAACACAATCTTCCCGGAGGCTTTGCATCAAGCTTTGTTAGAGGGAGATTTGAATTTGAGCCCGCCCTGCATGAACTCTGTGATATAGGACCCGCAGATAACCTCGGCAACAGTGGAAAGTTATTTAAAGACCTTGGAACTGAAATTGAGTGGTGTTCGGTTCCAGATGCTTATCGTCTTATTGTTACCGGAAAGGGTGAAGAAATTGATGTGACCATGCCTTTTGGGGAAAAAGAATTCATCGACAAAATGGAAGAATATGTACCTGGAAGCAGAGCTAAGACAGAGGAATTTTTTGCACTATGTAATGAGGTTAATTCTGCTCTTACCTATCTTGCTGAATCAAAAGGTAACCCCAATAAAAAGAAACTGATAAAGGAATTTCCGAACTTTTTAAGAACTGCCACATATTCTTTGGATCGTGTGGAAAAGGCCATGAAACTCCCAGAGGATATAAAGAGAATTCTCAATGCTTATTGGTGTTACTTAGGAATAAGTACTGACAGAATCAATTTCCCTCTGTTTGCAACAATGTTTATTAAATATATGCAAAGAGGAGCTTACGTTGCAAAGAATCGCTCTCATGAGATATCTTCTGCGTTAGAAGAAAGAATTCGGCACTTTGGAGGAGAAATACTTTACAACACAAAAGTAGAGAAAATCCTAGTAAAAGACGGAGAGGTTCAGGGAGTAATAACTGATTCAGGTATCGAGATAGCCTGCAAACACATAATATCAAATGCTTCCCCTCATGTAGTTTATTCCTCAATGATACATCCGGCAGATGATGTTCCGGAGTTTGCAAAGAAATCACTTAACGCAAGAAGAGTGGCACCTTCAGGATTTTGCATTTATCTTGGTCTAAACAAAACAAAAGAAGAACTGGGGCTGAAAGATTATAGTTACTTTGTATATCCAACCATGGATACATCAAAACTTTATGAAAGTATGAAAAGTAGAGTTAACCCTCTTCTTCAAGCTACTGTATGCTTAAACAATGTTATTCCTGACTGTTCTCCCAAAGGAACATGCATAATGTCTTTCACTACCCTTTTTGCTGAAAACAGTTGGGATGATGTTAAGCCAGAGGATTATTTTAGAGAGAAGACCCGTATAGCCCAAAATATGATAGATTATTTTGAGAAAAGTACGGGTATAAAGATCAAGGACTCGATAGAGGAAATTGAAATAGCTACTCCCATTACTTTTGCACATTACACTGGGTCTTTCAGGGGTTCAATATATGGATATGAAACAGATTCTTGGGATTCCGTTCTTCCAAGGATGATGATGATGGAAAGCGATGTTTTAATCAAAGGTCTTAGATTTGCTGGTGGAGCAGCATTCAGAACTCTGGGCTACGGATCCGCTTATCTGAGCGGTGAAACATCTGCACTTCTAACTATTAAGGATATTAAGGAGGGAAAACAGAATGGATAAGAAATTAAATATAAAAATCAAACCCATTGGACTGCTTGATATTATTGCTTTCACAAAAATGGTTAAAAAGCGTACCTCAATAATTAATGCAGCTAATACAAAACCAATTAGCCCTTCAAATGTAAACATTAATGCACTATTACTGCATCCAAAAAAACAAATTATGAAAATCGTTGAGGTTATTGCCGAAACTCCTAAGGTAAAAACATTTGTTTTAAAAATGGTCAACGATACCCTTCCTGCTTTTTTTAGAGCAGGTCAATATGTTAGCTTAAAGCTAAAAATTGGTGACTCCATTTTCACACGGCCCTATTCCCTTTCATCCTCCCCAAATGATTCAAAACGTGGTGTCTACACTATAACGATAAAGGGAGCAGATGATGGCTTTTTCTCAAAATGGGCACTTGACAACTGGAAAGAAGGAGACATCGTCGAAGTATCTTCCCCTGAAGGGAATTTCTATTACGAACCCCTTAGGGATTCAAAATTTGTCACTGGAATTTGTGGAGGAAGTGGCGTAACCCCCTTCCTATCAATGGCAAAGGCGATTGCCGAGGGGAATGAGGATTTCAATTTGACTCTCCTATACGGAAGCTGTAAAGAGTGTGACATTCTTTTCAAAAATGAGTTTGACCGATTAGAAAAAGCGGCAAACGGCAAGATCAAGGTAGTCTATGTGCTGAGCGATGAGAAATTAGCTAACTATGAAAATGGTTTCATTACTGCTGATTTAATCAAGAAGTATTCAAAGAATTCTCCTTATTCAGTGTTCATTTGTGGCCCACAAGTCATGTATAACTTTGTTTCAAAAGAACTATCCACTCTTAATATCCCACATAAATACATAAGAAGAGAATTGTTTGGCGAAGTAAAACGAATTGAAATGGTTAATGGATATCCAGTTGAACACCTCAATAAATTTTATCAACTAAAAGTTAATTACTTTGGAGGAAATACCCAAATAATAGCAAATTCAAATGACAGTATTCTTGTTTCTCTGGAAAAATCCGGGATCAAAGCCCCATCAAAATGCAGAAGTGGTGAGTGTGGCTTCTGCAGAAGTAAATTAGTATCTGGAAATGTATTTATTGTCCCTGATGGAGACGGAAGAAGAGCCGCAGATAAAAAGCTAGGATTTATCCACATTTGTTCTTCTTATCCTATCTCCGATTTAGAGATTGAACTTCCCAAATAATATTATCTTCACATTAGAAATGCCTCTGTCTTCTCATGACAAAGGCATTTTTTTATGCAAGAAATAAACACCGTTTCTTTATTTTATATAAGCATTCCAGTCAGACTACCCATCTTTAAAATCAAGGCTTATGAGTCCCTGTTACACAAAATCAAATCAAGACTTGTTAAACTGATTATACTGCAGTCTTAATTTCCCTACTGGATATAACCTTTAACCCCAATCCCTCTGCTTTTTGAACAGCTCCGGCCAAACCTTTTGGAGATTCTCCTCCACCGCTACAAAGCACGATTTCCACATCAGCTCCCTTTGGTAAAATCTCCAGGATGCTATTGAACGCAGGAGCGGCATATCCCGCCCAAACAGGTGCACAAACAATAACCTTCTCGTAAACGCTTAAATCCGCTTCCGGGAGAACAATTTTCGAGCCTTTTTGCTTTAACGCTGCTGGACATCCGGAAAGGAACGCACTAAACATTCCTCTTTTTTTAGCTTCTTTAATTTCAATTATTTCTGCGCTTATTCCTGATGCAATTTTTTCTGCCTCAGCCTTTGTATGGCCTCTAAATGAATAATAAATTACTACTGTTTTCATAGCTCACCTCCTATATGATTATATGATAACGCAAATTGTATCATTGATTAAAGTATTATATTCTCTTTAGTTATTTCCTTTTTAGCCGAGACCTGAATCATAAAAAAAATTATCGCCCTCATACAATACTTTTAGATACAAAAGACTCTATTTCTCCGCAAAAATCCAAACATTGTTTTTCAATTTCACTTATTAGCTCTTTGGAATTATCAAGGTCTGGACTCTGGACAATTGTCTTTTCTATAATCGAATCAACCCCAGGCCCAACCCTAGAAATTTTATATTGTACTTTCTCTTTATTAAAAAGCTCAACATATTCTGCTTGAATCTTTCTGTTAGAAGCACTTAGCCACAATTCTAATATATTCTTTTCGTGTAAATATACAATAGCGATTTTTAGATTCTTTTTATGAATCTCCATTGGGGTAAAGGCAATATATGTCATGTCCATATATCCAGGATATACTGAACTAACTACGTATGTAGGGTATTTTTTCTTCAGGAAAATCCTCAACCTCGAAAAAAAAGATATTATCCCTCTGTATGCAAACTGAATATCTCCCTTCTTTAAGAGATTTTTATACTCTTCCATTGCTAACTTATACGATCTCATATACCACCTTATTCATCCCAACGATACTTATTGTTGCTTTTAAGTTTTTCGATATCACAGTTAAGACACAGCCCAAAGTGGCAACAAATGAATTCGTCGCATTTAGAACATTTCCACTTGATCTTTTGTTGCTCTAAAAATTCCTCTACACCTTTTTCTCTAATAAAAAGAAGATTCTCGATCATACTCATTCGATATTTTGTATGATAACGCTTGTCTAAGGCTTTAAGCTTTTTGCACGGAAAATCTCCACATTCATAACAAAAGCGTATCAAACCCTCTGAAAGTGGTTTGCATTGTTTTCCCATATATACGCAATTCTTTCCCCTCGGAATACACCCGGGACAATACGCTCTGTGAAAGCCTTGTTTGTTTAAGTCCTTTTCTCTAAATTGATATGCATAACAAAGCCCGCAGTTCATTCCGCACGGGGCAATCAATTCTTCTTTCAACATTATTCCCCTTACTTCACCATTTGATATTATTTTATCATATCTTGATTATTTTTCTTCAATAATCTTTTTAATGAGACAAAACAGGCTTATATTTTACCTCTTTTCGTGTTAAAATATACAGAATGGAGCCAAATACAAGCGCTGAATTTTTTACTAGACGTTAAGTATTATAAATCCAAGAGGGATAATATGAATAATAATCAAAGCTTTTCGGATTGTTCTCAGAGCAAAGGTTCACTCTGGGTAGAACGAATACTAAGAGTTGTGCTTGCTTCTCAAAGGAAAATGTCAGAAGCTGGGGCAAAAAAAAGTTTGCAACACTCAGGAAAAATCAATGAAGGCTACAATTTCCCGTCCCTTTATATAAAGAAGTATAAAATCTCCCAATACAACATTGATGGCTTTCCCGTTGGAGTTTTTAATGCTGAATCAAAATCAAATATTTGCATTTTATATCTTCATGGCGGAGGATATGTAGATCAGCCCCTCCCCTTCCATTATACTTTTCTGAACAAACTATCCAAGGAAACTGGATTACAAATACATCTTCCATTATATCCCAAGTCTCCTAAATATACTTTCAAAGAAACCGTCCCTTTTGTTTTTGAATGCTATAAAAAATTGCTTGAGACCTTCAAAAGTGAAAATATCGTTGTAATGGGTGACAGCGCTGGCGCTTCTATAGCATTAGTTCTTTCCCAGTATATAAAATCAAATGGGTTTCCCCAACCAAAACACACAATTATGTTCTCCCCCTGTTTTGACATTTCCTTATCAATTGAGAATAACCCAAATTTAGATAAGGATCCGATGTTCTATAAAGCACTGCTCAAAACAAATTTCCTTGCATATGCCGGGGAAGAGAAGGAACTTGTTAATCCTTTAGCCAGCCCAGAATTCGGGGATCTTAAGGATCTTGCCCCCATGTCGGTTTTTATAGGAACAAAAGAAACACTATACCCGTATGTACAAAGATTTTTTGAAAAAATTGAAACACTGGGAATAAAAAATGCTTCTTGTTATCCATACTACAACCTTTTGCATGTGTTCCCCTTAATGCCCATCCCCGAAGCAAAGGATGCGAGAGAAAAAGTAATAAAAATAATAACAACTTAAAAACTAAGGAATTGTTGAAAAGATCCAATCAAAGTGTAACCCAAAGTACAGCCCCTGTACTTGCAGATATAATCCTCAGAGTCAGACAGAAAAAACAAAACATAAAAAAGGTGATTAATCATGAAAAAAGTCAAAATTACGGAATTGAACATAAGACCTATTAAAGCAAATGAGATTATGCTCTTAACAGATTTCCTATACGAAGCAATTTTTAAGAAACCTGGAGAAGTCTTTCCAAGAACAATCATCCAAAAACCCGAGATATGGCAGTATGTGGATGAATTTGGGATATACCCTCATGATTATGCCTTTGTTGCCGAAGCTGATGGTATTGTTGTAGGAGCTATATGGGCAAGAAAAATAAAGGGATATGGATACATCGATGATGCTACTCCAGAGCTTGCAATGGCTGTATATCCTGAATACCAAAAACTGGGAATAGGACGTAAACTTCTAGCAGAAATGATCTCTTTTCTTAAAGATAAAGGTTATACTCAAGTTTCTCTATCAGTTCAAAAAGCAAACTATGCTTCAAAAATGTACCTCGAGCTTGGTTTTAAAGTCTATTCAGAAAACGAAGAAGATTACATAATGATAAACACCCTCCAAAGCAACTGGGATTTTGCAATATATTAAAAATCCATAAAAGAATCCTTCATAAATCTTATTCTAGAAAGACTTTTTAAAAATGCCAAAGGAAAACCATTTTGCTCTCTTAACATCATTACTACCATGAATGCCATTTTTTATGCATCGGAGATCTATATATGCCATTAAGCAAGGAACAATTACTCAGGGACCCTAATATTGAGCCCTCAAGTGACGTTATAGCAAAGGCGCTTGGAAAAGCAAATAACGCTTACACAAAGTTTTTAAATGAACTAATGAGCCACGGTATTGATTTAGAATGGCGTTACTACAACGATGGTAAAGCGTGGCTGGCAAAGGTTCTCTACAAGTGGACAGGAGCAAGAGGTGGCCAGAATCAAAAAACAGTTTTTTGGCTATCTATATGGGATGGTTTTTTTAAGGTAAGCATTTTTATCCCTGAGAAAAACCGTGCAGAAGTGTTGAGTCTCCCACTAGAAACCGACGTTAAACAATTAATATCGAATTCAAAACAAATGGGAAAAATGAAATTCTTTCCAGTTATTTTCGACTTGTATTCAGATGAATTTTTTGCAGCGGTTTTTTTGCTTGCTGATTTTCAGAAAAGCATCTGACCATTAGAAGGTACGAAGGAAATAAGTCATAGATTAAAAATGCTTGGTGTTTTGTCAATTATTCAAAGCAACTTGTATTTTATTAAAACCGAATGTAAACCTATCCATCTATTATTATGAAGCCCTATTATTCTTCTTTAGATAAATGACTCAAAAAATATCTATTTCATAAAACAAACTTATTATTGGAGGAACGCAAATGAGCAGTTTTAAAGATCTGAGAATCGTAGACAACTTTTATCAGACATCGTTGTTTTTTCCCATGCCGACTGTGATTATAAGTACCCTGACGGAAGATGGTAAAACCACACTTGGGCCTTACAGTCTTGTGCAACCATACTATGTAGCAGGCAAGGAATATTATGCCATGCTTCTGAACTGCCGCAATTCGTCTAATACTGCACAGAACATTCTCCGCACAGGCAAATGTGCAATTAATTTCATTACGGACAAAAGAAAATACTTTAAAGAAGCAGTTAAACTGAGTTGGCCAGGCGACAAACCAGAGGAAAAAATGCCGAAATGCAATTATCTTTTAGAAGATGGATTGATGTCCTCAGCGTACCCGGAAGAAAAATTCCCACAGGTTCTCAGTGAAGCTTTTCAGGTGATTGAATGCACTTGGATGTCGGAGCTTGATAACGCCTCCGAGTGTAAACCGGGAGAACTGAACGGCTATCCCCCTCCATATCACGACTTTAATGGTATTACTTCACCATTCGGTGCGACTTTCATTCTCCGTATCGATAAAATCTTGATGAAAGAAAAGTATTATAATGCAATTATCAATGGTGTTCGCGCGAAAGATTTCCCGCCCGCTCCTATCGATTACGGTTACCGGGATAGCAAGAATTTTTGGTACACGAGACACCGCAGACCGATTCCGGAGCTACTTCAGGTAAGAAAAACTACTGTTGCTTCTGTCAAATACGCTGCTGACCGTATTGATGATACAATCAAATTCACCGACGAGGCCTGTGAAAAACTCATTGGTGTCCCGAGGGTATTTCTTCCACTCGCTCTGAAAGGCTGTGTAGCTTGGGCAAAAGAAAACTGCGTAGAATTGATTACCGCAGAACACATGATGCAGATTAATGATAAACGGGCAAAAGAAAAAGCCTCTAAACAGAAATAGCGCAAAATACGAAACCACTTAAACACTTAAAAATTAATAATTATGAAATAACCTCTGAAAATTTACAATTTACAGAAAGGGGAATTTCCCATATTCTCCGTAAAAAAGAAAAGGATTGAAATAGTATCAATCCTGACGTGGTGGGATGGTCGAGGTGACGGGATTTGAACCCACGACCTCTTGGTCCCGAACCAAGCGCGCTACCAAGCTGCGCTACACCTCGAAATCGCTATTTTAATTTAACACAACCCTTTCTTATTGTCAATTAAGGACCTCTATTTCGCGAGATTCTTCTGAACGAATGATTTTGCATAAGGAGGGAAGATGGGGTGCTGATTATTATGGTTTCAATTGTTTTTCTTGCGTTTTTAGTATGGCTATGGTAATATAATTTTCGTTAATGCCGAAGTGGTGGAATGGCAGACGCGGCGGACTCAAAATCCGCTGTTGGCGACAACGTGCGGGTTCAAGTCCCGCCTTCGGCACCATATTGAAAGAATG